>Ga0302238_1000207_pt1 | contig 65259 bp, 60 predicted proteins | sample AAG_UR_Asn_MG_FD_193527 | JGI IMG/M metagenome (GOLD analysis project Ga0302238, IMG submission 193527) | Enriched activated sludge microbial communities from anaerobic digester in WTTP, New Holstein, Wisconsin, United States - AAG_UR_Asn | ecosystem: Engineered > Bioreactor > Anaerobic >... | reverse complement strand
TGCCTTCAACTATTTCGGTACCCTCGGAAAGTTGGCTCTTTAAAACCTTCTCCCGCACTACGATATCGGGGCTCAGATACATGGTAAGGCCTACGAACAGTCCAAGCGTAACCTGTCCCAAAATCTTAAATCGCCCCGACAGGCCCTTCTTGTCTTTCAAAAATACTTTTATATAATCGTCGGCAAAGCCAAACAGGCCCAGCCAGACGGTAGTAACCAGCATCACTATTACGTAGATATTCTTCAAATGGCCAAACAGGATAACGGGGATTATAATTGAGAGAATGATGATAATTCCCCCCATGGTGGGCGTTCCCTTCTTTTGCATTTGCCCTTCCAGTCCAAGGTTCCTCACCTCCTCCCCTATCTGCTTAACCTGCAAAAACTTAATAATCCGCTTGCCGATAAGCAGCGATATGAATAACGACGTTATCAGCGCTAAACCCGACCTGAACGATATGTATTGAAACATTCCCGTTCCGGGCATATTGATACGTTCCAGCAAATCAACCAAGTAGTAAATCATGCTTTAAGGGATTTAAATATTTCAATTACCTCCTCCTTGTCGTCAAAATGGTGCCTAATACCCTTGACCTCCTGATACGTTTCGTGACCCTTCCCGGCAATCAACACAATATCTCCCGGGGTGGCCAGCAGGCAAGCCGTTCGGATTGCCTCTCGCCTATCTACGATGGAAAGCACTTTCCCCACTTGCGATGCAGCAACACCCTGCTTCATATCGTTAATAATGTCCGAAGGTTCTTCATTTCGGGGGTTATCGGACGTAAGGATTACCATATCGCTTCCCTGAACCGCAACCTGGGCCATTACAGGGCGCTTGGTTTTATCCCTGTTGCCACCGGCACCAACAACAGTAATCAGCCTTTGCCCCTCCTGCCTGATTTTTGTAATGGTCGAAATAACATTGTCCAAGGCATCGGGAGTGTGGGCATAGTCAACCACTGCCACAACCCCATTATCGGCTGCCAAATGCTCAAACCGCCCCCGTACAGGTTCCATGGCACTCAATGCTGTAAGGGTTGACTGTTTTTCGAATCCAAGCAGATTTGCTACCGCGTATGCGGCTAATAAATTATAGGCATTAAATCCGCCTATCAGGCGGCACCAAAGTTCCGTATTATCAATGCTCAGCAACATTCCGTTCATCTGCTGTTCAATTACCTTACAACGATAATCGGCCATGCTGCGAAGAGAATATGTGTAAACCCGTGCATTTGTATTCTGTACCATGACCCTGCCATTGCGGTCGTCGATATTGGTCAGTGCAAATGCTTCAGGGGGCAACTTGTCAAAAAACATCTTCTTGGCAGTGATATACTCGCTGAAAGTATTGTGGTAGTCTAAATGGTCGTGTGTAATATTGCTAAACAGGCCTCCGGCGAAATATACCCCTTCAACCCTCTTCTGCACTATGGCATGCGAACTCACCTCCATGAAACAGAGGGTACACCCGCTGTCAACCATTTTCCTGAACAAGCGGTTTAACTCAATGGCATCGGGGGTTGTATGAGTAGCAGGGATAGGGTCGTTGCCAATATAATTGCTCACCGTAGAAATGAGCCCGGCTTTTCCACCCATCATGTTAATCAACCTATAGAGCAGGGTAACAGTAGTTGTTTTGCCGTTAGTACCGGTGATTCCCACTATCCTGAGGGCTTTTGAGGGGAAATCGAAATAGGCCGAAGCCATTTCTCCGAGAGTGGCTGAAGTGTCTGCAACTTTCACATAGGCTATTTCGGGTGCAATGGTGGCCGGGAATCTTTCGCAAACAACCGCTACGGCTCCACGCTCCATGGCCTGGGCAATAAAATCATGACCATCTGCCTGAGTGCCTTTTATGGCTATGTATAGGTTTCCCTTCTCAATGCGTCTTGAGTCAAAGGACAGATTATTGATCGGGGTATCCAAACTTCCCTTAACTTCAATAATCCGATTGGAAGGCACTATGTCCAAAAGTTTTCTCATCATCCCATGCTCATTTCCAAAACAACATTTTCGCCCCTCCTCACCCTGGTACCGGGCTGAATGGATTGCCTCCTTACGGTTCCCCTTCCGTTCACCACCACCTTTAGGCCGACATTCTCCAGTAGAAATATGGCATCCTTCAGGCACATACCCACAACATCAGGCGTTAGGTTATCAATCACCTCTTTCTCCACAATATCAATCACTCCTTCACCCCTGCGCGTGCTAACCCACTCCACATCGGTTGCCATATCATCGGAAGGAATTTTCAATGACTTAAATACGGTGAGCAACTCGGGCTTAAAACCATTTTTCGATTCGGGCAATTCTGCCAATTGAGGACTCCGGCTCACTTCGGGAAACCACTGTGGGGACGTGGAGTAAACTTTATCGGCAATCTCCTTGAATATCGGACCGGCTACCACGTTCCCGTAGTACACGTTTCTTGAGGGCGAGTTAACCACCACAATACAGGAGAATTTTGGGTCTTCGGCGGGGAAATACCCAACGAAAGATGCCTGATGGCTCACCCCCGAATCGCCTCTATAGCCCGAAACACCCCTTGCAATCTGAGCCGTTCCTGTTTTACCTGCTATCTTATAATTGCTGTTACGCAAGTTTTTGGCTGTACCATTCTCCACCACTCCCTCCAACACCTCCCGGACATCTCGTAGTGTTCTTTTCGAGCAGATTGAGGGGTTGATTACCTCGGTTCGGAATGTTTGTTCCGTTTGTCCATGCCTGCGAATGGAGTGTACAAATCTGGGCTTCACCATCTTGCCATTGTTTGCAATGGCATTGTAAAAAGTAAGTATTTGAAGAGGCGTTAACTTGACCTCGTAACCTATGCTCATCATCTGAAGCGATATCCCCGACCATAGCTTATCGCCGGGATACTTGATATATGGCGCAGCCTCTCCTTTTATGGAAATATTGAGGGGTTGGTTTAAGTTCATGGAGTAAAGCCTGTCTATATAGTGCTTCTCCTTGTCCTTATAGTACTTGGTAACCATTTCCGTCATGGCCACGTTGGAAGAGTATTCAAATGCCTCCTTTACAGATATTTTCCCATAACCCCCTTCTTTGGAATCAGTTATCAGCTTGTCAAAATATTGCATCTGCCCTTTTCGGGTGTCGATGGTATCGGTAATGGAAACATAGCCATCCTCGAGCAGAGCGATTAGCAATGCCAGTTTAAAGGTTGAACCCGGTTCGGCACCTTCACCTATGGCATAGTTAAAAGCCTCGGTAAATGTACCATCGCTGTTTCTGCGAAGATTCGCTATGGCCTTGACCTCACCGGTTTTAACCTCCATCAACACCACTGAGCCGTGCTCAGCATCGTGCTTGGCCAACTGTTTGCGCAATGCCTTCTCGGCCACATCCTGCAGGGTAATATCGAGGGTGGTGATAACATCCATCCCATCCTCGGGCTCTACCTGCATCGAACTGCTTACCTCAACCCACGCATTGCCCGATGTCCGTTGCCTTAGGCTAAGTCCGGCCTTACCCCTCAAAACATGGTCGTATGCTCCTTCAACCCCCACGGCCGCTCCATCCTCATTCACCATACCTATGGTTCGCGATGCCAAACTTGCATGCGGCTTAATCCTTCTATTCACCTGTACTGGTATGAACCCTCCGCTATTGGCGCTGAGCCTAAAAATGGGGAACTTACTTATCTCTTTCAACTCCAGGTAGTTTACCTGCCTTGGAGCCACCATGTAATACCTGTTATTCTTTTCAAATTTCCTTGCATTGGTCAACTGCGATTTGTAGGTATAGCGCGATTTATCGCCAAAGAAATCGGACAGGGATATGGCCAATGAATCAATGTTGGCATTAAACAACTCGTCGGTTAGCCCTGCAGCACGCAAATCCATCCTGATTTCGAAATAGGGAACCGATGTGGCCAGCAATCTGCCATCAATGGCACAGATATCGCCCCGGTTTGGCTCAATGGTAATGTCCTTATAGGTTATTGTCTTTGCCAACGAACGCAACCGGTTTCCCTCAACCAGCTGAATGTGAAGAATTTTACCCAGAATAGCCAATCCCAATAGGATAAACAGCACGTACACAAGGCCAAACCTGAATAGTATTTCTCGCTTAACCGACATCTCTGCTTCGATTACAGTTTTGCTTTAATTTTTTTTGGCGGTACAACCGACTCCTCTAAGCCCAACCCTTTCTCCTCAACAAGGCGCGAAACCTGACTCTGTGTGCTGATGAACATAAGTTGCGATGCCGTTGTAATGGATTCGGCCCTGAGGTTTTTTACCTCAACCTGAAGCGTTTGCACCTCTTTGACCAACTTTTCATACCGATACCGATTGGCAATGTAGATAATGGCCAAAAAGGCCAGGAAAAAGATGTACGGTATTTGACTCGTCACCGATTCCCTGTTCAGCACATTCCCGTTGAGGATATTTCTAATGACATTCGTCCTTTTTCCATCCTTCCTACCGGAAGTGGCATCAACAAACTCAACCGTTTTTTCCTGTTCGCTCATCACACTTTCTCTCCTATTCTTAATTTGGCACTTCTTGCCCTCGGGTTTTCTTCTATTTCCGCATCCGATGGCACTATCACCTTCCGGTTCACAAGCCTGAAAGGAGAGATTACGTTTCCGTAGAAGTCTTTGCTTACCTCCCCTTCAAAATTCCCCGATTTAAAAAAGTTCTTCACCAACCTATCCTCCAGCGAATGGTACGATATCACTACAAATCGTCCTCCGGGAACCAACACATCGGCTGCCTGACCTATCATTCTCTGTAGCGATTCTATCTCCCGGTTAACCTCTATTCTGATAGCCTGAAAAAGTTTTGACAACTCCTTGTTTAACGTTTTCGCAGGGAAAAGTGGGCTAACCAAGTCCCTTAACTGCTGTACCGTTTCTATGGGTTTTCTTCCCCTTTCCCTGCATATCACCCCAACCACCCTTTTGGCATTGGGCACCTCGCCATACTGTTCCAAAATTTCCTTCAGCCTTTCAGGCTGATAAGAGTTTACCACCTCAGCAGCCGTTAATTGCGCACTCCTGTTCATCCGCATATCCAAAGGGCCATCCGTGCGGTACGAAAAGCCACGGTCGGGCGAATCGAAGTGATGCGACGATACCCCAAGGTCGGCCAAAATCCCATCCACCTGAACTACACCAAGATACCTAAGGTAGTTGTACAAATATTTGAAATTCGCATTTACCAGTTTAAACCTGGGATCTTCTATCCTATTTGTAAGTGCCTCTTTGTCCTGATCAAAAGCAATCAACCTGCCTTTAGAAGACAGGTTTCGGATTATCGCGCGCGAATGGCCGCCTCCGCCAAAAGTCAAGTCGATGTAAATGCCTTTGGGTTTAATGCGTAAACCCTCGATACTCTCAGCCAAAAGCACAGGCACATGGTAGGCCATTACTCACCGCTTAAAGGAGATGAACCCAAAATCTTTTCTGCCAGCTGGGCAAACTGTTGCTCATCGAATTGGTGAGCATCGTATCGCTCTTTTGCCCATATTTCAATTCTACTATCCTGCCCCGTTAGCACCAGATCCCTAATGGCACCGATCATCTCAAGCATACGCTTGGGGAAAAGGAGTCGCCCGTTGGCGTCGAGGAGCAACTCTACCGTTCCCCGATAGAATTCTCTCAAAAACTGATTGTGCTCCCTGTTATAGGGATTGGTGTTCCTTCGAATCAGCTCATTCTGCCTATTCCACTCTTCAATAGTGTAGATCACCAGACAATTTTCGAATATGTCTTTCTTTAGCACATAGCGATCAGGTGAGGCAGATTTGCTCTGCTTCCTGAAGGCCGAAGGGAAAAGCATCCTCCCCTTGTCATCAACCCTGCAAACGTAATCTCCAATGAATGAGGTAACCATGCTTAAAAATTTCAAAAAGTAAATTTAAATCAAATTTTTCCATTTTCAACCACTTTCTCCCACTTTTTCCCACTTTGTTAATAACTTTTTTGTTTCTTGCCAGAAAAGGGCATAGAGCAAAGGGGTAGAAAAAGACTTTTACATGGCGTAAAAGCCTTACATTCATTTAATTAATTAATTTCATCGGAATCAACCGATGATTAACAACAATTATGTGTCAAACGATGATTTGCTACGGGTAAAAAGTACTTTTGTAGGAAGGATTTCTGCGTACCATGATTTTTGATGGAACTAAATTGTAGCTTATATTTGCAGAAAGCCTGGGTACAATCGTTAACATAAAACGACAATTTGGTATGGTTTTTAAAACGATGGTCTTCATTACAATAGTTTTGCACATCATTGCAACTGTTGTATCATTGAGGCTTACCCGCCGCACAAAATACAATGTATCGTGGGTTTTAATAACCATCGGCTTTGCCATCCTTTTATCCAGGCGCATTATAGAAGCACTTCCTTTCCTCATTGAATTCGACCCTGTAGAGTACAGAATGGCCTATGTTTGGCTGGGTATATTCTCTTCGCTTTGCCTTGCCGTAGGACTGATTCTGGTTGGCCGAATATTTAATTACATGGAAAGGATGGAAACCGAAAAGCGCGAGACGGAAAAGAAGTTTCTGGCTGTAACCATTCAGGCCGAGGAGAGAGAACGCTCCAGAATATCGAAAGACATTCACGACGGGCTGGGGCCACTGCTTTCCACCATTAAAATGTCCATTTCGGCACTTAAAAAGGGATGGGACAAACCAAACGCCGCGAAAATACTCGATAACGTTGATGTTATTACCAATGAGGCCATTAAATCAATCAAGGATATTTCGGATAACCTAAGCCCTCACGTTATAGAAAACTTTGGTTTGGTAAAAGCTTTAAACAACTTTATTCAAAAAATTAACGCCACCAAAACCATTAAAATACACTTCGCCGATAAGCTGAATAACTACAGACCACACAACGATATTGAGATTGTGCTTTACCGCGTGATTTGCGAACTGATTAGCAATACGGTGAAACACGCTGAGGCCAAGAATATTTACATTGCCCTCAATCATGACGGGAAAAGTATGTACATGGATTATCAGGATGATGGTGTAGGTTTCGAAGTGGACTCGCTATTTAAGCCACAGGCTAAAGGGATGGGCTACTACAGCATTTTCTCAAGGATTAAATCCATTAACGGGGAGGTAGTTACCAACTCTTCCAGCGAAAAAGGCACGCGGATAATAATTTCCATTCCTCTATAAGCATGAAAAACGAGAAGAAAATAAATATTGCCATCGTTGATGACCATGCCCTTTTTCGCAATGGATTGAAATTGCTCATCAATTCCCACGAATCATTCAATGTGATAGCCGAGGCTTCCAATGGCATTGAATTTATTAAAACGCTTGATGTTATACCCATTGACATTGCACTTATGGACATCTCCATGCCCGAGATGGATGGTGTTGAAACTACGCGGATAGCGCTGAGCAAGCATCCTGATTTAAAGGTCATTGCCCTATCCATGTATGGCGACGAGAGCTATTATTTCAAAATGCTTGAAGCCGGAGCATGCGGATTTCTCCTTAAGGAGTCGGATATAGACGAGGTATTCGTTGCCCTGTCAAGCGTTATGGAAGGGAAAAGCTATTTCTCCCAGATGTTGCTTCAAAATCTCATTAACCTTATTAAAAACAGCCCACAAAAGCCCGACAAAACAGACGATCTTTCCGAGCGTGAGATTGATATTATCTCATTGGTTTGCCGTGGCAACTCAAATTCCGAGATTGCCGAAAAGCTTTCGCTGAGCAAAAGGACAGTGGAAAAACACCGCTCCAATATCCTTTTCAAAACCAACTCGAAGAATACCGCGGCACTTGTTGTGTATGCCATTAAAAATGGGATTGTTGAGATATAAGCATCGGCTGTCAGGCACATCTCAACCAACGGGGTCCACGCCTTTACCCCTCCACAGCTTTCCAAAGCTGTTTCTCAATCAATTGCTTATCATATGGTTTGCAATCCTCTATCCCGCTTACGTGATCGGTGGTGTATATCATCTGCTCTAAAAAATCGGGAGCACGGTTGGTCCCTTCACCTGTATTTACCAGAACCGTTTCGTTGTTGTTAATCCTACCCTCCTTAAGCGCTTTAAAAAAACCTGCCATACAAACTGCTGAAGCAGGACCCAACAGCACTTTTCTTTCGAATGCCACTAATCGGGCAAAATCCACCAGCTTATTCTCGCTAATTCTCAGAAATGTTCCGCCGGTTTGCCTTACCAGTCTGGCAATCAATGGATATGTAGCCGGATGGCCTGTGGCCAATGTGGGTACTCCCGTTTGTGGCGATTTTAGTATGGGGTAATCCTTTTCAAACCCTTCGGGGAAATTATTGCGTTCGGCATTCTCCCATGCTCGCACCATGGGATCGCACTTATCGGGTTGCACCATAATCATTCTGGGATTTTTTACCTGTGGGAAAGCATTGACAATCTCCCTCACCCCCTTATCGATGGCAATGGGGCCCGTGCCACCACTGACTGCCTGAATGTAAACATCAGGCGTTTTTTTCATTATTCGGAGCCATTCAAAAACCATGGTTTTTTTGGCTTCAACCCGTATGGGATCAATATTCCCCGATGAGATGAGTATGTTGTTTTGCTTCGCAAACTCGGCAGCAACCTCTTTGGCCCTGGCATAGTCACCCTTTATCCTGTAAACCTTCTGGGAAAAGGCGCTTATCACTGCCTCCGACGCTTTAAGGGCATTGTCGGGGATAAAAACCGAGCAAAGTATCCCACCAAGAGCCAGGTATTTACTATACGAAGTTGCAGTATTACCTGTTGAAGCCACAATGTAATGCTTAATGCCCTCCTCCTTGAATAAGCTGGCAGCCAACGAGGCCGCAACATCCTTAAATGTACCGGTTCCGCCATTCAGGTCGTTCCTATAGACCCATACCTCGCAGTTCACACCGTAGTGTTTTTTTGCAAACTCTTCAAGGAAACCCCACCTTTCCAGTGGAATAGCCCCCTCATTGCATGAGATAATATTTTTTCTATCGGATAGGGGCAAATAGTCGAAATAGTGCCAAAAGCTCTCAGGGTTCCCCGCAAGTAATGCTGATAACTTACCATAATCGCTACGATACCACACCTCCGAATGTTTGCTTCCACATTCAGGGCATTGCTGATTTTGCCGGAACCACTGCGCAAAATCGGGGGTTATGCGTTTGCAGTTGGTACACTCAAGGTAATACTTTGAATTTTGCATGATGCAAGTTGTTAGTATTCAGGTTTAATCTTTTTAATTAACTACGGCACAAGGAACGGGTATTTTAAGCTACAAAAATATTATACAACCCTCATGTTCTGCATCTCATGTGCATCGTAAAATCCCGACATCAGCTTATCTTTTACCTCGCTAAATACTTTGATGGTGCGTTCAACATCTTCCAGCGTATGGGCAGCCGTCGGGATAAGGCGCAACATGATAACCTCCTTGGGAACAACAGGATATACAACGATAGAGCAAAAAATATTGTAATTCTCCCTCAAATCGACTACAATGTTAGTTCCCTGATCAACGGTGCCATTAAAGAAGACCGGGGTTACAGGAGAATTCGTATTGCCGATATTGAACCCATTCTTTCTTAATCCATTTTGCAATGCTCTGGTTATTTCCCATAGCTTTGCCTTGTATTGCGGTTTGGTTTTTAACAGTTCCAACCGTTTCAATGCCCCAAAGACCATGGGCATTGGCAGCGATTTGGCAAATATTTGCGAACGCATATTGTACTTCAGGTAGGCAATTATTTCCTCTTCGGTAGCCACAAAGGCTCCGATTCCGGCCATGCTTTTGGCAAATGTTGCAAAAAACACGTCTATTTGGTCCTGTACACCCAAATGCTCTCCCGTTCCTGCCCCGGTTTTCCCCATTGTGCCAAATCCGTGAGCATCGTCAACAAGCAAGCGAAATTTAAAATCCCTTTTCATGGCTACAATCTCATCCAACTTTCCCAAATCACCGGCCATGCCAAAAACACCTTCGGTGATTACCAATACTCCGCCATTCTGCTTGTCTGCCAAAGCAGTTGCCCTTTGCAACTGCTTTCTAAGGCCCTCCATGTCGTTGTGCGGAAATACAAACCTTTTGCCCATGTGGAGTCTAAGGCCATCGAGGATACAGGCATGCGATTCGGAATCGTAAACGGCAACATCGTTTCGGGTCATCAACGAGTCGATTATGGAGACCATTCCCTGGTACCCGTAGTTTAAGAGGTAGGCAGCCGGCTTGCTGACAAATGCGGCCAGTTCGTTTTCGAGCTGTTTGTGGTATTTGGTCTGCCCCGACATCATGCGAGCGCCCATGGGGTATGCCATTCCATACTTCGCAGCAGCCTCGGCGTCGGCTTTTCTTACTTCAGGGTCGTTGGCAAGCCCCAGATAGTTATTCAAACTCCATGTCAGAACCTCTTTCCCCCTAAACATCATTTTGGGAGCAATTTCTCCCTCCAATTCGGGGAACATAAAATAGCCCTCGGCTTTCTCCTGATACTTTCCAAGGGGTCCTCTGGCCTTTTTAAGCCTGTCAAAAATATCTTCCATTTCCTTAGAGCAAATGATTAGTTGTTATTAAATGAGTTGAATGGCGGTATATTAAAATCAAACAAGTTGAAGTTCTTCTTTCCTGACCGACTGCTTTTTCCTGGCAATTACCTTGAGATTTCCGGCAACTATTTCGGCTATGTCCATCACCCGGGCCTTATTGCCATGCACAAACGATTTTTTACACAGGGGGCAGGCCGTAACCAACACTTCGGGCTTATCTTTTGTAAGTTCACCAAGAGCATGATCCCGAATCTTCAGTTGCAACCTCAGGTCGAGTATGGCATCGGATAGGCTCCCGCCGCAGCAAAGACTATTCTCTTTTTCATAGTCTGATTCAATGAGGGAGAAATTTCTCAGGATGTTTCGGGGTTGTTCGTAGATATTCGCTCCTCTTCCCAATTCACAAGGATCGTGGTAAACCACGGTAACATTCGAAGCGTTCAAAGTAATCCGTCCGTCGGCTAACAGCCCCTCAATATATTCGGTGTGGTGCATTACCGGTAGGTTAAGGTTGTACTCCTCCCTGAACGATTTATAGCAAATGGGGCAAGAAGTTACCAGCAACTTTGCCCTGGCTGAGTTGATTATCCTCGAATTTTTGATAACAAGATTTTTCGATTGCTGAATGAAACCCTGCTGCCTGAGCGGTCGTCCGCAGCAAACCCCCTTGTCCTCATCCATAAACCAGTAGTTCACGCCAGCCGCCTCAAATATTTTTTTCATCGAGATGATTATACTTGGCGTTAGGTGAGTCATGCACCCTGCATAGTAAATTACATCAACACCTGCTTTGCTTTCAACGGGTTCGGTGTACTCATAGTAGAATTTCCCGGGAATCTCCTGTTTATTTCTGAACTGCTGCCTTACTAACGTAAGCTCGAGGCCAACCGGGCACTCATTTGAACATCTGCCGCACATCAAACAGTTATTAACAACCTCATCGCTTAAGGTTTTATACCGTGCATCGCGAACGAAATAGACCGATTGGACATCGCTGATACCGGCAGCAAAATTCAGCTGGCAGGCATCTATACAAATTCCACACCTTGAGCATGAGTTCAACTGGATATCGGTGTACCCCGATAGCTGCTCGCCTGTATCTGCTCCCCAATTCCGAAGGAGTATTAAAACCACTTCCGTAGGGATATGCATATACCTTGAATAGGGCAAAGCCACAAAAAAGACGAAAAGCGAAATGGAGTAAGCCCACCATAACGGCAGCTCAGCGTATGGGGCAATGGCCGAAGGGATTAAATGACCTACCGAATTGGTTAAAAACCCGCCATTACCATGTAACGATGCTGTAGTGGACTCGGCCATAAGCCTTAGCGGAAAGATAAACCAAAGCGATGATAGGGCGATTCTGTCGAATCGGCTATGTTTTGTAGTTTTCCGCATCCCCAGCAATGACGATTTAACCCGTTTGATAATGGCCAATGCAAGGCCAGAGAGTATGATGAGGAGCAAGAAATCCATGGTAAAAGTGAGCATTTCACCATACGAGAAGGCATGACCATCAACAGCAAAGAAGTTGAAGAAAATGCCCAGCCAAGGGGGCTCAAAAAAGGTTCCCGCATACAATGAAGCCTTTATTTTTCCAACAACGATAAGCAAAAACCATCCGAATGCCAGACTCATGTGCATATAGCCAAGAACAGGGTTCTTCTTGTATATATTATGGTGAACCAGGGCCTCTCTGAAAATCTCTCCGATGGCACGAATGGTTTTAAAGCTAAAAATGTTCTGCTTAACCATAAATTTCTGTTTCCTGTCCAAAGCGGCAATCCAAGCGTAAAACTTGTAGAACACCACTCCGAAAAGGAACAGGGCCCCGACGGTAAACGGGATGACAAATGGATGATAGTTCATCATTTTATGCTTTTATAGTTAAGATTTTCCAGTATAATCCTCATGTTATAAATAATCGCACGGGTATTAACCCCCCTGTTGCAGACAAGCCTGCATTTACCGCAAAGCATACATTTATCCAGTTCCTCTGCCAACCCTTCAAATTGTCCGCGACGAAAGAGCAGGTGCACCTTCCGGAAGTTGAAATCGGTATGATTCCGCGCCGTGCAGGTTGCGGTGCAAGCTCCGCACATTAGGCATAGTTTTGCCGATGGAACTTTCTCCACCACCCTTCGATACGCCGAGAGGTCGGATTTATCCAAATCAATGGTACGCGATTGCGATATCGAAAATCCTAAATCCTTCATTGCGACAAGCTCTTTAGGTACAGATCTATCTCTAAAGCCGCAGCGCGTGCATCGGCCATGGTTTCGGGAACGGTCAGCGGCCTTTTACAAGTCCCTGCCAAAAAGAAACCCTGATGCTTTGTTTTATTATCAGCTGTATGCAGGCTTATGCTTTTTGAAAAGTTGTATTCACCATTCACACCTACCTGTTCACCAATCCGTGCAGTGCCCTCAGAGGCTTCAATACCTATCATCAGCACCAAAAGGTCCACCGTCATTTTCAATGGAGTTTGGCTAAGGGTGTCTTCGCATTTAACCTGCAAACGGTTGTCGATGGTAGGAGCAACCTCTGAAATTCGGCCTCTTATATAGTTCACGTCGAAATCCTCCTGCGATTTGCGGTAAAGCTCCTCATAAAATTGCCCCGACATGCGGATATCCATGTAGAAGCAGTAGGCCTCAACCTCAGGAAGCTGTTTTTTTGCCTCAATGGATAGTTTCACGGCATTTATACAACAAACTCTTGAACAGTAGTGATTTCCTACTTTTTCATCGCGCGAACCTACACAGTTCAGAAAGGCAATGCGGCGTGGTTTTTCGCCGTTGGCTGTCTGTATTTTTCCTACTTTCAGCATCTCTTCAAACTCCACCGAAGTGATAACACCCTTGTAAATTCCATACCCCAACTCCTCCTTGTACCTGGCATCGAAAGTTTTGAATCCGCTGGCAAGCAACACCGCCGGGGCGATAAAATCCAATCCATTTATGGTTTGCACACGCCAAAAGTCGTTCTCCCTTGACACCTGTGTTACTTCCGAATTATTGTAAAGGGTGATATTGCCATGCTTTGTTTTCTGCAACAGGGAACTTCTGATTTCCGAAGCATCCTGAAAATTCGGAAAAAGAGTGTAGGCGGTTTGCATATGGCCAAATATCTCTTTCTCTTTTTCAACAAGGACAACCTTATGGTTATCACGGGCCAGATTGTATGCTGCCTCAATACCTGCCGGGCCCCCGCCAATGACTACAACATCTGCCTTATTCATAAGCCTTTACTTTCAGGTGGGTGGGTTTTTCAGGCTCACCAAGAAACGCTCCCGACTTACCAACATACTTATCCTTTGGATCGTACTTAATGCCCATCTTATCAAGCAACGGCTCAACTTGCACCTGATGTGTCTGCAATCCTACATCCCACGGGTTATATCCCAGCAATATTGCCGCTAACTCCTCATAGGTCAACACCGGGATACCCATGCCGTTCTCGCCGTAGGTAATACCCTCGGTTTCGGCAATGGTATATTGCCACCTATCCATGAACATGGTACAACCGGGGCAATTGGCTAAAATAAAGTCGGGTTTGAACGGCTGCATCGATTCCAACTTCTTTTTGGAATTGGCAGCCGAGTAACCCCTGTTGGCCAAAACCATATACTGGCTGAATCCAAAACCGCAGCAATGCCTCCTTTCGGGATAGTCCACCACCTCTCCTCCCCATTCCTGTATCATGCCTACCAGCACCTGGGGGAATTCGGCACCTCCCTTCACCTGCCGCGGGAATATTTTGGCATAATGGCAACCAATATGCTCCACCACTTTAAGTGGTTTGCCGGTATGCACGTTGGTAAGGCTGTATTTCATCTTCTCTTTCAATTCCTTGCGATATTTGTAGATGATATCACAAGGGTGAGCAATATTTTCCGGCACATCAAACTCTTTCCCATTGGCCTCTTTCAGGTAACCCCTAATCTGCTCAAGTTTTTCGGGGAAGTGATGCCACATATCAACCACCTCGTTAACCAAACCGAAGGATGTGATGCACGAAGGCACAAAGTTTTTGTAACCTGCTTCAGTCATCAATGCAAACAGACGCGCAACTACCGTCATTGTGGTATCGAGTGGTACCACGCCCGAATAGTAACCAATACCCGAACATGTATGCAGGTTCATGTCGTCTGCAATATCTTTACCCAGCAGATCCCTGACTATGTTTATAAAAACCTCCTCGGAGCCGGTAAAAAACGATTGGCGAATGCAACTCCTCTCGTAGTAGTAATGGTCGTCGGCAACCTTGCTCTCGTATTCTGTCCAATACTGTTTTTTCATTATTCCTGGGTTTCGTTCTTCTCTCTGTAAACATGGTAGAAGTACTCGTTGTCGTCCACGTTGTCAGTGATATTCTTCTTTAATTCGGAAGCTTTTTTCTTCGACTGCCTGTCTATCTGTTCGAAAAAATCTTTCCCTCCGGTAACCTCAAATATTTTTCTCAAATCTTTCAAACTTTCTTCCGATATTTTCCGAAGCGCACCGGAGCCCTCTTTATTATAATTCCCCCCCTGCCGATCGGCCACTTCTTCGGAATTTTTAAAATACCACTCCCAAACAGGTCCCTGTTCGGGGTGAAGATGGGGTTTAACGTGCATCACATGTACGCAGTAACCGGAATCGACTATGTGTTCGCCAAGAGTCTTCTTAATGGCATATTGCCTTCGCCCTTCTTCACTTTCGGTAAAATACCCCATCCGAATGGACACTTCGCGAAGTAGTGATATTAACAAACCCGGAACATTGCCTCTGGGGCAACGGGTTTTACACGACAGGCATTGACCACAATGCCATATCTTATCGGTTTTAAGCAATTCTGCGATGGCAACCTCATCCTTGGACATCAGGGTATTACAAACATCCCTGGGATCATAATTGTAAAACTCTGCTGCTGGGCATATTGCGGTACAAACGCCACAATTCATACATGCCTTCAATCCATCAATATAGCGAATATCAGCAGATATCATGTCTAATAATTCTGCCATGCCGATAGGTATTTTTTACATAACAAATTTATTTTGAGAGGTTACAATAATTCTAACAGTTAATACTGAAAAAAAGGAGCGTTTGGCTCCCTTTTAATAGAAATAATACTCATCGACTAGTAAGTATTTATACCTATAGACGGTTTTTTTTAAAAAATTGAACTTTTTACAAAAATTCTTGTTGGCATATTTCGAACCTATAAACGAGACTAATCCAATGGTTCAAACGAACATTTTATTTGCAATAAATGATTCCGAATTAAAATAAAGATAAAAACATGGAATTAAGATCTGTTTTTAATTATTTTTTTTTATTTTTATACTTTGAAAATTAACTTTTAATAGGTGCGATATGGAAGTTTTATCAATAAAAGGGACCAATCAATTTCCGGAAATTCTCCTTGACATGAACAAGGGGATTCTGAAATTCTCCGGTAACTCCTTGCCTGAAGATGCTAAAGGTTTTTTTGAGCCTATTATGGACTGGGTTGATAACTATATTCAATCCCCTCTTTTAGAATCGTCCATCACTTTTAAAATGACATATTACAATACTCCGAGTTCAAAATTTTTCTTCCAAATTTTAAAAAAATTTGAGGCGATTCATTTGAAACAGAGTGCGGTCAAAGTAATCTGGAAGTATCCGGAGGATGATATTGATATGCGGGATGCAGGCAAAGATTTATCGGAAAGTATTAAAATTCCATTCCACTTGGAATGCTATAAAGAATAAAAAAACCGGCTTAAGAGCCGGTTTTTTTATTACCAATTGGTTGTGTAATTATGGTTATATATTCGATAGGTTTTCTTCTCCCCTTTGGCATCGGAAGTAAAATGTATATACCCTGAGAGCATAGAAATACGTTTACCTGCTGTTGTGGTTTGTTCAATGCTAATTGGCTGATCTATATTGAGAATTAAGGAATGGTTCCCTTTCCCTGCGTAACTCCTGTCGATGTTGTCAATAATTATGGGTGGCTGACCCGGCCATTCAAGCACTACCTTGTTGATGGTAAACGGTGCCTGGTACTTCGATATTAGGGTTATATCGAGCGTAGCATTCTCCACAGTACTCTCACTCTTCGAGTTTGCCACAAAGTGAAAAGGTTCATTAACAAAGATAGCTGCCTTATCGGCTGTAATATCAAAGTAGAATGGTTTTTGAACATTCTCATTACCAAACCTATATGAAACAAGTATGTGATTCTCGGGATCTTCATAACAGTTAAAGTAATCGTACTTAATCACTGTATAATCCTTATTGTTAACGGTGCTGGTAATTCTTGCACAATCTGATTTAATCTGTGGTTTGCGGCTTGTTTCAATATAATTGCTCCCAAGGCGCAACGCATATTTCAACTCTCCAAGGCCACTTTCCAATTCCACAAGTTCGATACCTTTGTATAGATTGCGATAGCGCGAAATTCCAAGATTAGCCTTATCCTTGCGGCCGTCCATGAAATATTTCGCCAGAATGACTAAATCGCCGATATTCTTTTCAATTTCTTCAACGCTTTTAACCTTATCAACCATTTCCAGTATATCATCCAGCTGTTGAGTCATCTCCTTGTCGCGTTTTTTAAACTCGGTTACTAGATCCCATAGCTTGACTTGGGAGAATGGATATTTAATGTGATAATTGTACTGTACTGTTCGGGTCGCTTTGTTTTCAAACTTTTCCCAGTAAAACTCCTCCACGTTGGATAGCGAAATACCTTGCAAAAAGGGAACAGGCCCAGAAGTGGTGGTTGTGGTGGTGGCAAAATTTTCAAGGTACGACGAAATGTTATTGACAGTGGTTTCCTGTACTTTCATCTCTGTTGAAGTTTTAACATTTTCGGCCACTGCGCTCACAATCCTTTCTTTCACCATTTTCAGAGCATTCTGCTGGGCATCCTGAATATTTGGAGCCGTTCCCACAGCTATTATATAATCCTTTTCGAGTCCGTTAACCCAACTTGGCTGTTTCTTGCTGCTTGTTTCTGTTGGCTTTTGAGCAAGGCATGCTATAGGTATCAAAAGCAGTATTGCTAGTATTCTTTTCATCGTTAATAACTTAAAATATTGAAGCATGTTATGGGTAAAAGGTACCCGAATATTGTGTAAAACTTATGTAAAACTTATCGGTTATGCCATGTGAAAAAGCAACCAGCAACCCACTGGGGGTTGCCGGTTTGTGCTTTAGTGCAGAACTACGGGCGCTCGTTGGCCAGTTTTTCCATCTCCTGATTGAAGATGTTTTCAAATTTCATCTTGTCATAGTCCAAACGCAGCCTGTCGTCCTTGCTGATCTTATTGCTAATGTTGTTCAACAGCTCATCTTTTGCCACCTCAACGGCAACATAAGTAATGTATTTGCCATCCTTCATAAAAGTCTTGCTACAAACAATGGCAACATTGTTCAACTCCTGATTCACCACTTCGCGAGTCATGGATTCAAACTTCTCGGCAAACTCGCTGGCTTCACCAACGGTAATATCCTGCCTGTAACGATCCGATACAGTTTTAATGGTACGATTAATTCCGGCAGCAAGGTTGGCGTTTGCATCGGTATTGGCTTTTTGCTTGGACATGGACTGGTTTGTACTTTCGCCTTGTCCGGTTCCACGGAAGTGAGTTTTGGTGGAATGGTAGTCAACATCGTTGCAGGGAAGTTCAATTTCGGTTCCCAAAACGCTCTTAGTTGCTTTCTTTTTTCCACCGCAGCTAGCCAATGTAAAAGCTCCAACTATTACAACTGCTGCAATAATCATCTTTGTCAGTTCAAGTTTTTTCATAACTGTAAAATTTAGGTTAGTAAATGTGTATTAGTAAATAAACAAAAAGTAATTATGTGTTAATTTTTATAAAGCCAACCCCAATTAAAATGCGACGCTGCGCCCCAGTAGGCCCATGATTTAGCCACATCTCGGCCAGCTTCAATCTTCATTTTTTGCAAATCGATGCTATCATCATACCTTTTCATTTTAAAGGTCCACGAACTGGCTCCTTCTGCCTCAACGGCTGCGGTAATTTGTTCGACCAACTGCATGGCATCGGGATAGCAAGCCATATCCGGAGTAATCTTACCAAGGTTTTCTTCCACTCTGTTCAAATCCTTACCTGCCCAACCTGCTTTTGCAGCCGAGAGGTACTCGTTACACTTGTGATTGGCATACTCTTGATATATATCTACGGAAATTCCCATGCATTTATCGAAACACTCGCGACTTACATCGGGCACATTATAAAGGATAGCCAAAGCATCCTCGTATTTCTTTTGCCCCGCTAACGTTTTAGCAGATGAAATGATAACGTCGCACTGCGAGTTGTAGTACTCCACTATCTTCTCCTTGCCCTTCTCCACAAACCCACGGAACTGCCCATGTCTCGGGTTCAGGTTATTCAGAGCCTGCGAATAGGCCCTATCCTCAGTATTGCCAACACCTTTCACCTCAATACTAGTTTGGCTGAAAATATTTTGGCTTAACACGTCAACAATGTAAAGGGTAACATCAGCCTTCAATGCAATTTGAGGCGGAGCTGTGGGTGTTACGTCTTTACTTATAATCGAAACCATGGGCACCATGGCAAACTGCGATCCACTTTCGGCTGCACCCAGCCCATTGAGGGTTGCAACCTGCATTAGCTTATTCTTAAGCATTTGCTGTGCCCCTCCGGGAATACCGGCCTCATTAGGTACTATGGCTGCAATGGCAATGCGTCCCAAATCATCAGTTTTACCTAAACTGCTTTGAGGGTATGCTCCAACTGATAGAAACATGGAGCAGATGGATAGAACAATTAATTTTCTCATAAAAAAATCTTAGTGTTTAAGGTTATTGTTACAAACCCTGTGCCGTAATAGCAAAAATCATAAAACTAGTATCCCAATAATTGCACCTCTGAAAGAGAACAGTATTTACATTCGGTGGCATATATTTTTACGTATCTTGCTTTCACAGGGCTAAAATTGATTCGCGGCTCATATCCTTTATGACTAGGAACGGTAGAAAAAGTTTCCATGCGGTAATTACTATAACCTCCAACCCTTCCCCATGTTTTATCAATGGTGGCCATTTTGGAAAAATTTACCCCATCAACTGAACATTCTAAAATATACACATCGGTATTATGGTTCGAAATATGGAAACCATTAATTTGTTTTACCTCTCCCAGGTCAAGGATAAAATACACATCCTTGGGATCGTCCCACCAAACGCACTTATCACCATCTCTTATAGTTCCATTACCAGCAAATTCACCATCGGTAATGCGATGATAATTGCCCTTAAAACTCCCATAGTATTTGGATACAGTTGCCTTAAGGATACCCAACTGATTAACGTCAACGGGTGCAGTGCTTGTTGTTACTTCCGAAGAGGGTTTAGAGGTACTTGTTGTGGTTTTTTCAGCCTGACGCTGAGCCACAACCTTCTTCTTTGCGTTGGGATACATCCAACTCCAATCGAAATGCGAAGCAGCACCCCAGTAAGCCCAACTTTGGGCTACCTCTTTAGCAGCCTGAATCTTCATCTTCTCCAAATCCACGCTATCATCGTACCTCTTCATTTTAAAACTCCAGGCATTCCCTCCCTCTGCCTCAACAGCCTTGGTTATTTGAGCAACCAGCTGCTCAGCCTCGGGATGGCAAGCCATATCAGGTGTGATTTTTCCAAGATTCTCCTCAACCTTTCCCAACTCCTTGCCGGCCCATGCAGCCTTAGCTGCCGAAAGGTACTCGTTACACTTGTGGTTGGCGTACTCCTGGTAAATATCCATTGAAATAGCCATACACTTGTCAAAGCACTCGCGGCTCACATCGGGCACGTTGGAAAGCATGGCCAGGGCCTCTTCGTACTTCTTCTGCCCGGCTAACGCTTTGGCAGAGGAGATTATCACGTCGCACTGCGAGTTATAGTACTCCACAACCTTCTCCTTGCCTTTCTCCACAAAGCCTCGGAACTGACCATGTCTTGGATTCAGATTGTTGATTGCCTGTGTATAGGCCCTGTCCTCGGTATTGCCAACTCCCTTGGCCTCAATGCTGGTTTGGCTAAAAATTGTCTGACTCAGCGCATCCACTATGTAGAGAGAAATTTCCACTTTGAGTGCTATTTGCGGCGGAGCCGTGGGTGTAACATCCTGGCTAATGATTGATACCATGGGAACCATGGCAAACTGCGAACCCTCAACTGCACCCAAACCATTGAGAGTAGCCACCTGCATGAGCCTGTTTTGTAGCATTTTTTGTGCACCTGCAGGTATTTCCGCCTCATCGGGGACAATGGCCGCAATGGCTATGCGCCCCAAATCGTCGGTTTTGCCTAAACTACTCTGCCCCATGCTTAACATGGGAAGCAGAGCAGCAAGCATTAGTACCAGTATTTTTTTCATGGTTAATAATTTAAGGTTTGAACTGGTTTACTTTTCTCCCACAATAAGCCAGGCTTCGCCCAATCCCCTTAAATAAATCTTCGAATCGATTTGGAAATTGTCACGGAGATGTTTGCTCAAGCCGCTAAGGAAACTGCGGGCATCCACAGCGCGCTCGCGACCGCGGCTGTCGGTTGTCATCATGGGGATGCGAACCTGCTCTAAACGCATCATATTCTCGGTGGCATCGGACAGGCTGAAACGGTGCTGAACCGTGTTGTCGTAGAACCAATCCTCGATATGCTCCAGCAGTTCCTTATCCTCGCCATCGTAATCGTAAGTACTTTCAAGATTGTCGAACCAGTTGGCCCAGCGTCTCACCATAACCTTAATCTCGCGGCCATTGGCAAACATATCGTCGAAATGGCGCTGAAGGCCTGCATTGAAACCGTCCATATGGCTGAGGACTGCTTCTTCCAGCAGGAGATCGGCACCGGCCGATGAGGAGGGTGCTCCCTGCCCTGCAGCGCCAGCTATTTGTTTGGATGTGTATGCATCAAGCCCCCTCAGGTTGAAAGTAATGTATTTGTTAGGTCCCTGACGTTTAATCTCGAAACTAAGGTCCATAACGATATCAGCCTTGGCTGTACGTTTCAATGCGTCGATAGGGCTTTCGGCCATTTCGGAACCTGAACTGGAAGAAGCCAGCATGGCAGCCTCGGCAGCCTCGCGTTCAAGGTTTTTGAGTTCCATCTCAAGGTCTTTCAGGGGGAAACCCCTATCGGCCATAATCTCACCCATCTTTGTAATTACCAATCTCACTTCGGCATCATTCTGCATAGCAGCCTTGTAATCGGGTAGGGTCTGTTTCGCCCCCATGCTCTCAAACTCCATTTTATAGCCCTTGCTTATGCAATACTGATCGCTGGGTACCACCATGATGGTGGGCTTTTTAGCCTGACCAAAAAGGGCAAGGCTGAGTGAAGAAATAACTATTAATCCAAATAACTTTTTCATAACAAATGGTATTAATTAAATAGATATCGAAATAATTTAAACTTATTAAAAACCGGCGTCAAGCCTACGGGCTATGCCATCGGCCTCCAATTGTTTACGAAGTGCATCGTACATAACCTGAACGTAGATGGCCACCTTATATCCGGTTTTCATCTTCAGGCGATCCTGCCCGCTGGGCATGCCATCTGTAGTCATAGTGATAAACTGCAAGTATTTCCCGCCGGGCGAGAAAAAGGTCTCAAAGTAATCTGCATGCTTCTCGCTGGCATTTGGATCCGTTAGAATAGCAGGCGTAGCAGCAGCACCATGCCCACCTGGGATACCTTTGAAAATAGCCGAAGCTACAGCGTTCATTTTTGCCTCAATGATGGCGTCTTCAACTCTTTTTCCATATCCCCACACCTTCATCACCTTTGTGCCATCCTGTCCCACCCCCGAAATCTGAACCTCATAGTTATAATTGCTGCTATAATGAGCTTTACGCTCTTTCCTGCTGTAACGTTCCTGTGAACTTACATTTGAATAGAACATTACTCCAAGGAGTAGTAGCGATACCAAACGAATTGTTTTCATAGTAAAAAAGATTTAATAGTTAGAAATGTATTTAGAACATAAATTTCACTCCGAATAATGCCGAGGGGCCGCTTTTGTCATATAGATCATCCCACGAACCAGCTACTGTGTACCCGCTAGCATCGGTAACCTCCCCTATAAAACTATAGGCACCAAGCCCTCCGACAAGTTGTATGTTGTGTCTCAAATTTAATGCCAAGTTAACTCCGGGCTTAATATACAATGAACTAATTGTACTACCGATTCCTTCATCTGTTGTATTATCAAGCCCAAATCCGAAATATGGACGTATTTCCAAATTTCTACCCAGTTGGAATCCTTTGGCTAAACCTGCTCCATACCTGACAAATGATGCTTCTGTGCCATAATAATATTTTGATTCCAATGCGCCAAACTCTCCATAGAGGTAAAATGCAGGTATTCCAATGAAACGGCCCAAGCGAAAATCGGCACGCAGTAAAAGGCCGGAAGTATTACCCGCTTCGCCGCCCGCTATCAGTTCCAATCCGAAATCATTTTGCTGCTGCAGAGTGAAGCCTGCCTCCAGTTTTCTTCCCGCAACCTGATAGAATTTTGATGTTCCCATATCGCCTGTGGCCTCCTTCCTGTTGTCAACAATGCTTGATCTCCCTGCTACCCGAATGACACCCCTTCTTTTGGGTTCGGCCTCGTTGGTTTTCGGATTGAAAACATGTTCGTACACAAAGAAACGGTAATCGGTTTTCAGCCCCTCTTTCAGACCAATTTTAGCCCTAAGCGGGCGGGTTTGGTAAAGGGGTGTTTTAACCTTTAGATCTTCTACTTTCATTTCAGTTTTGTAGATAATCTCATCGTACGATTTCTGTACCAACTCTTTTAACAGTTGCTCCATACTTTTCGCTTTCAGTGCCAAACGGATACCGGAAGAAGATTCAAGTTGAGTTGCAGAAATGAGAACAATTTGTGTTGTAACCGGATTAAGAGAAAAAACAATTTTATCGAAAGCAGCCCGTTTCTGATTTTTAACATCCTCCGTATCATCATCATAAATCCAAGTGTCGTAAAGTTCATTCTGTTTTTCCTCATTGAAATCTAGGCGAAAAAGATAGCCAATTGCATTTGCTTGCCACCCCTTCATGTTTTTTATTTCCAACTCTTCTGTTGTTTTAACATTCTGAAGGTCGATGACAAGAATATGGCTAAGGTTAATCAGCCGATTGCCAAAATCTTCGAGGGCGGCGTTACCTCTCTTACTTGTTTGAGCTTTCAAAAAATCTGCATCAGTAGCAGTAAACCGCCCACGCTTATGAATCAATTCCATGTTCATTGACCCATCCGGTTGCCTGTTATACCATTTGGCAATCAGCTGACGGCCAACATTCATGTTATTTAGCTCATTGAGCAACACATCTTGGGTGCCTTTTGTAGGAAGTTGACCTGCTATAGAGGAGCTGATTATAATGTTACTGAAATTATTATTATCGTACTTATCGGAAAAGATAACAGAATCGATCATTGGACGCACCTCGCTCCAATGGTTTTGTGCGGGATTTTCAATGTAAAAAACCGCAAACGAACTACGATCATACGTAGTAGGAATGGATTTAGACTTTATAATATCCTGAGCAACAAGTGTGCTCGCAACAATTACGAAAAAAAGAGTTAGTAAACGTGTTCTCATAGTGATTATAATTTAAGAGGTTTTAAGATATTATGTTTCTTAAAAAAATTAGCCAAACAAAAGTTTCACAAGTTAAATTGCCAAAATGAAAAACAAAAAGCATTGTTTGCAACAATAATTATGCTAAAAATTAAAGGTCAAGAACCACCCACTTTTCACACTCTGTCTATGCGAAGATTAAGGAGCAATTTGAAATTTCTATGTTACTTCTTCAAATGAAAAATTCAGGTATAAAGTTAGCAAAAAAATGGGGAAGTCAATCATTATTCGAGAAATTTCCCTTGCCCGGCATTTACTCTTCGTCCGAGACAATAGACAGATAATGCTTTATGGCAAATCAACTCCCATCGCTCTGGATATTCCTTTGGGGATATCAGTATTATCTATGTTTCCGGAAAACATTTCTTGTCCAACCCCAATGGCATAAACAGGAACCTGTGCACCAGTATGCGACATCGTGGTCCAACCCAATCCAGCCCTTTGATTCAAGACGCGGATTGCTGCAGTTGCCATGGGATCAAATGAGCCGTACTCTTTACGATTGGCCTCCTTGTCACGCGGGTTGTTTTGCTTTAGTGAGGCCAAATGTGCTTTTTGGAGGTACGACAATTGCATCTCGTTATACGCCTTTGGGTCAATATTCAATTCGTCGGAAACAAATTGTAAATAACTATTAAAGGTGGGATTGGATTTATGTTTTGTTTTAAACTCCAAAACCTTTTTATTGAACCCATCAATGGATTGCTTTTGATTCGCCAGTATAGTAAAGTTCGTTTCATATTTCATTGAGCCATTACCAATGGTCATACCTCCTGTTTCGTGGTCTGCAGTAACCACGATCAGCGTTTCGTTGGGGTGTTTATTGTAAAAATCAACTGCTATGGCAATAGCATCAGAAAGAGAAATAACTTCTCCTACTGTCGTAGCAGCATCATTATTGTGGCAAGCCCAATCGATTTTTCCACCTTCTACCATCAGGAAAAAGCCCTTTGGGTTCATGAGCACATCGATGGCCAAAGATGTAATATCGGCCAGGGTAACATCTGCCGAATCGGCATCGATTCTGCATTTCAGCGTAGAACTTGCATCGGGCTCGGGAACTGAGTAAACAATGGATGAATAAGCATTTAGTATTGAATCGGGTATGGGAAACGTTTGAGTAAAGTAGAAATTTTCTGCCAACCCCTTCTCAAAAACATTGCCCAATGGGTTTTTACTCTTTTCGCCTTCGGGATCTAGGAAACCACCTCCTGCAAAAAACCTGAAGCCTGATTTTACCATATCATGTGCCACTTCGTGGTACATGTTCCTGTCGGGCTGATGAGCATAGAATGCTGCAGGGGTTGCATGATCGATACTAACGCTAGTGGCGATTCCCACTTTAAAACCTGCCTTGTGGGCATGGTATGCAATGCTGAACAGCGTATCGGTGCGCTCGGCATTCAACCCCAACGTGTTTATCGAAGTTTTACTACCCGTGGCCAGAGCCGTACCGGCTGCAGCGGATCCTGTGATGTAACGATTGGCCGCATAGGTGGTAGCAAAACCTGTAACGGGGAATGAGGTGAAGCTTAGATCTTTATTCCCATAAGTATCACTGATGGCAGCCAGATATGCCTGAGTAGTATTGATCTGCTGCAAACCCATTCCGTCGCCAATAAAATAGAAAACGTATTTAGCCTTATTTCCGTCATCCGCCCGATGGCAGGAATAGAAAAGTGAGCCTGATAAAATAATGGCGATGATTAATGAGAATCTGATAGTTTTTAACATGCTATAGAGTATTAGAAAACAATAAGTAATTAACAAAAAAACATAAGTATTTGTTGGTTCAAATTTGCAAATATTATTACGAGAAATCAACAGTTTGAACCTTGAAAATATATGGAAAAGCACAGTAGGATGACCTAATTTGCAAAAAATAATGCTTAAAAAATGAACGTTGCTTTTCCATGGATGGTGTTATCCACGAGAATCCTTGAACGCATTGCGCATCTGGCAAACTCAACCGTGTTACCCTTAGGAAGTTTCTAGACCTTAAACACAGCTAAAAAAAAGGGTTAAGAAAACTCTCAACCCCTTTTTTTATATCCTAAGAGAATAAAGTTAATCCATTAGTCGTGGATAACTCTTCTGGCCGAGTAGCTAATTTTGAGAGCGCTTGCCTTTCTCAATTCCTGTTTTACATCGGTAACGATACCCATTCGGGTATCCTCGTCAATTTTAAGCGATGTTTGCAGGAATGGCCTGTCCGATTCGCTCATAGCCTCCCTTTCGGAAGAAATGAAATCGCGGATGTCAGTCAGCGTTTTGAATGAATCGTTCAGCTGGATACGTGAGTCTGTGCCGAACAGGCTTTGATATTGCCTGGCCGGAGGTCCAATGTAAATATATGACACCAAAGACTTTTTCTCGAGTTTGACTACTTCCGATGCCTCGGGAAGCTTAATTTTAACAAACAGTTCTGTTTCCCTAAGCGTTGTACTGACCATGAAAAAGAACAATAGCATGAATACGATATCGGGCAGCGATGCCGTTGATATTGCAGGCATTCCTGTTTTGCCTTTCCTTTCAAATTTTGCCATTACTTTTTCCCTCCTACACTTTTTGGTTCGGCCTCGGAAATACGCATCTGGTAAATAGCCTGAATTGCCTTCTGCTGATCTTCCAGTAAATCATCGTAATATTTTCCGAATCTACTACGGGCCAACTCGTTACGCAACTCATTGTAAGCAGCAACCAGTTCGTTTTGAACGTGCATATACATGGAATACGACGTTCCCCTGTCGTTTTGCAACGATATAACCCCTTTGGGTACTTCGTAAGCCCCAAAATAGTCAATTTGCTTCACCTCCTTTTCAGGAAGATCCGGGTCATTGTTTGGGTTTGCGATGAATTCTTTGGCCTTTTCACGAAGAATGCTGACGTCCATGGGTTTACCCTCAACGAGCAAACGATCGCTTTTGTTAATGAGGACGGTAAAAATATTCCTCTGCTTAACATCCTGCGTGGTTTTTTCATTACTGTCAGCAATTGGTGGTAACATTCTTGCCAGCCCCGTATCCACATTCATGGTTGTGGTAACAAGGAAGAAGATAAGTAGCAAGAATGCTATATCGGCCATCGAACTTCCATTTATTTCTGGTGTTGGTTTAGCCATTGTTAAAATAATTTGTAGGTAAAAAAAACACCTATATCAACTATCGTTTTATAACCCCTTTCAGCCCGGTAAGGAGGAGCAAAAGGAGTGAAATGATAAACAGTAAATAAGTAGCAAAAAGTCCGGTATCTGTAAGCTTAAGTACTGTGGGATTCGAAAAATTGAGATCAGTTGCAGATGTTGCAGTAACCAGTGGTGTTGTATCGGCCATTAGGTAAGACACTATAAAGATAACAGCCATAAAAACCAAGCTGATCAATACACCCTTAATATTTTTTGGGTTTAGGATAAAATTTATCAAGGGTAAAACCAACGTAAACACAACACCTAATCCCAGTAGAATGTATGCCCATATAATGAATGTTCCTGCTACATCCAACTGCTCACTTGGTGTTACCTTGAAAATTCTGAGAAAGAATACCACTGTAAAAACAATGGATGCTATCATTAAACACCAAGAAAAGATTTTTAGCAATTTAGTGGTTAAACTACTGAACATGACTAGTTATTTTTAAGGTTGTGCTTCAACAGTATGTCAATCAACGAAATGGATGCATCTTCCATTGTATTTACCAATTTGTCGATTTTAGAAACTGAGTAGTTATAGAATATCTGAAGAATGATGGCAACGATAAGACCGAATACTGTAGTGATAAGGGCTACCTTAATACCACCTGCCACCAGCGAGGGAGAAATGTCGCCGGCTGCCTGAATGGCGTCGAAAGCCTCGATCATACCAATAACAGTACCCAAGAACCCAAGCATGGGTGCAATACCGATGAATAGGGCAATCCATGTTAAACCGCTTTCAAGCTGTCCCATCTGAACCGAACCGTATGCCACTACTGATTTTTCTACCACATCAATCCCCTCGCTGGCGCGATCGAGACCCTGATAGAAAATGCTGGCTACGGGGCCACGGGTGCTACGGCAAACCTCTTTTGCCGCTTCAACGCCACCTTCCTCCATAGCTTTCTCAATTTTGGAAAGGAGTTTGTCGGTATTCGTGGTAGCCAGATTTAAGTAAAGAATCCTTTCAATGGCTACGGCCAAACCAAAGATAAAAACAATTAGGATTGATGCCATAAAGCCGGGACCTCCTTCGATGAATTTAATCTTAATCTGCTGATGCATCGAAACCTCCTCTTCAACAGCGGCAGTTGGAGCCATTGCCGCCCCCTCAACATCCACTGTATCGGTTTCTACAACGGTAGTGGTATCAATGCCTTCAGGAGCATTGTCCTGGGCTTTAACTATAGCTTGTGTGCCCAGCATAAACAATCCGGTAATTGCAATAAATGTTAATAGCTTTTTCATGGTTTAATTAAGTTAAGTTACTACTATGATATTAAGCAAAAATAATCGTTTGTTTTTAAAAATCAAAGAGCGGAGAGAGTGGGATTCGAACCCACGATACCCTTTTGAGGTATACACACTTTCCAGGCGTGCGCCTTCGACCACTCGGCCATCTCTCCAATAAATTCCTGACCCAACGCCTTCAATAATTAAAGTGCGAAAAGTACAAAAAATATTTTATTCCCACGCATGATTCACGAAGTTATTTCTCCGCTAATGGATTTTTGGGCCAATTCTTTCGTTTTCTCAAGGGATAGATTCTTCCCCAGAAGGAACATCAATTTCACAATGGCAGCCTCAAATGTAATGTCTTTGCCATTCAGCACACCAAGTTTTTTCAGCAACAGGCCGTTTTCATACTTATCCATGTCAACAACCCCCGCCTTGCATTGGGTAACATTTAGAATAACAATCCCCTTTTCCACAGCTTTTTGTATTCTTTTTAAAAACCAATCGTCGCTTATGGCATTGCCCGCTCCATAGGTCTCTAAAACAACTGCTTTCAAACCTTCCTGATTAAGAATGGCATCCACTGTGGCGGGCGAAATGCCCGGAAACAGCTTCAGAATGGCCACATCGCAGCCTAAGTTGGTGTGAACTTTGAACTCTTGCGAGGGTGTGGGATAGTGTATATAGGGAAAATTATACTTGATGCTAATGCCCGCCTGGGCCAGAGGCGGGTAGTTATCGGATCGGAAGGCGTTGAAGTGCTCGGCATTGTGCTTGGTAGTGCGGTTGCCCCGGAAAAGTTGATTCTCGAAAAAGATGGTTACCTCAGGAACCAAGGGCTTCCCGTTGCTGTAAGCAGCGGCAATTTCAATGGCACTAATCAGGTTTTCTTTTCCATCGGTGCGAAGCATACCAATGGGCAACTGCGACCCGGTAAACACAACGGGTTTATTCAGATTCTCAAGCATGAAGCTTAAAGCCGATGCGGAGAACGACATGGTATCGGTGCCGTGAAGGATGACAAATCCATGGTATTTGTGGTAGTTGTTCTTCACTATCAATGCCAGCTCTGCCCAGATGGCGGGAGAAATATCGGATGAGTCAATCAGGGGATCGAACGATATGGTATCGAGAGAAAATCCGAATTTGCGGAGTTCGGGAACCTCGTTGAGCAGCTGGTCGAATTTGAAAGGAGCCAAAGCTCCCGTTTCGGGGTTTTCCTTCATCCCAATGGTTCCCCCGGTGTAAATAATGAGTATGGATGTAGCTGATGCCTGCATAATTATTCATTTAGTTTGAAAAGTGTCAATGCATTACTGGTGGTAATAGCGGCAACCCGATGGATGGGCAGGTTAAAAACCTCGGCCATTTTTTGGGCCACATGGATTATGTATGAACTTTCGTTTCGTTTACCCCTATGCGGGACGGGGGGAAGGTAGGGCGAATCGGTTTCGAGTACAATATGTTCAATGTTCATTTCACGAACCAATGTATCGAGCCCTCCATTCTTGTAAGTAATCACACCTCCTATCCCTATAAAGAAACCTCCGTAACCGACAATATGGTTGTAATGGTCGATATTCCCCGAGAAGCTGTGAAAAATTCCGCTTAGAGAGTCATCATTTTCATCGTCAAGCACTTCAAAAATCTCGTCGAAGGCGTTGCGGGTATGGATTACTATGGGCAACTTCATCTCTTTGGCCAGCTTTACCTGATACCGAAAAGCATCCTTTTGCTGATTGATGAAAGTTTTATCCCAATATAAGTCTATGCCTATTTCGCCGACTCCCCAAAACCTATCTTTCCTAAGATGTTCCTCAATAATTGCCAGCTGATCCCGAAAGTCATCCTTAACCGATGTGGGGTGCAACCCCATAAGCGGAACGCAACATCCCTTATACCGATTGGCAAGATCCATAAGTGGAGCAATGGAATTAACATCGATATTGGGCAGGATAATACGGCTCACACCCGCCTCTCTGGAGCGATGGATAACCTCGGTGCGGTCGTTATCAAACTCCTTGGTATAGATATGCGAATGGGTATCGATTAGCTGCACGTTGTGTATATTTTACAATGTCTAAAGGTAGATTTCCCTAAAATCAGGTCAAAAGTAGTAATTTTTTAGAAGCACATCTCGTCGCTACCAAAGCTAATTGTTTTGCAGTTTGTTGGCACAGGGTTGCTTACGCATACTTTGTCCGGTAGGCAATTTAAGATTTTATGGCATTCATAATCGGCTCCAAAGTAGCCACAGGGGAGCAATGGATTTGAAAACAGCGACTCGTGATTCATCTTAATGTCTTTGTCCTATGGGTAATAGCTACCTACTGCATATCGTTACTCCTCAGGAGTAATCCTATGTTATACATAAAGGTTTTTAATGGCGAACACTTTGCCCGGTTTGCTGACAACAAGGCCGGCAAATTCGAGGTTGAGCAGCAAGGACGATACCTTGGCCACAGGCATTTTTGTTTTTAAACAAAGCAAGTCAATGGGCTCTTGCCCATTCTCCTTAAGGGCATCGAGAACGGCTTGCTCCTCGGCACTGAGCACAGGGAAAAGGGTAGTCTGTTTGGGTACCTTGGCCTTTTTGGGCGACTCCCATCCCAGTTGAAATTCAATATCCTCAGCAGTTTCGATTAATGCTGCCTTGTTGGTTTTAATGAGCATATTGCAACCCTGTGAGTACTTTTGCCCGGCATTGCCAGGAATGGCCAGTACCTCGCGATTGTATGAAACAGCCATATCAGCGGTAATCAGCGAACCGCCTTTAAGCGCACTCTCAACAACGATGGTTGCATCGGCCAAACCGGCAATAATCCTGTTGCGCTTAATGAAATTGTTGCGTTCGAATGGTGTTTTTGAAGGGAAATCGGTAACCAGAGCGCCTGTCTCGGCAATCTCCTTCGATATGCTCCAGTGAGTTGCAGGATAGAGCCTGTCCAGTCCATGCCCTAAAACGGCAACGGTTTGAAAGCCCTCCTTCAGTGCCGCCCGGTGGGCGCAAACATCAACCCCGTAAGCCAAACCGCTGACCACAATGGGGTTGTGACCCCTTTGGGCCAGGCCCCGGATTAGCTCTTCGCAAATCGCCCTTCCGTAGTCGGTGATACTGCGCGTACCAACAACGCTAATCACCTTGCTTTGGTTAAGGTCAACACCATCGTTCCCCTTAATAAAAAGCACTATCGGGCCATCGTCGCATTGGAATAGCCTTTTGGGATAATCCTCATCAAGGTAAAAAATAGCGCGGATACCGTGTTTAACAACAAAATCAACCTCTTCGGCTGCCCTGTCGAGGACTTTCTGATTGACGATCTCCTTGGCAATGATACTGCCAATCCCGGGAATTTTCGTGAGGGTTTTTGCCTTTTCTTTGAAAACTGCCTCCACCCCGCCGCAATAAGCAATTAACCTTTTAGCGTTGACACTGCCAATCATGGGAATCATATCAATGCCGATTTGATATTTTAAAATGTCAGTATCCATGGGCTTGGCAGGCGATTGATTTTATGGGGAGGTTGTGGGTTATTTTCCCGAATAGCTGTCCAATGTTTTTAGCAGTTTTTTTCTCTCGTCAGCAGTAAGGGCCGAGATGCTGAAAGGGGGATAGCGAACTATATTGCCCTGCGACTTGCGGAAAACAGTGACATTCTCCCTAAGCTTGAAAAGCGACTTGCGCTCGATACGATAACCTGCAAACTGCGATCTGGGTATTTCGCACGAAATCTTTGCCTGATTGAAGAAGTTGAGCTGATAAAATCTTATGACGATTTTTCCCTCTTCATCGTTAAAAGAGATATATGAAGAGGCTCTAAAAATATGGTACAGGTAAAATGCTAGGTAGAGCGTGCAAAGGATAATGGTAAAAAGCCCCCGGCTAATCCCAGTATATTTGTAAACATAATCCCAAAAATCGGTGATAAAAATTAACGCCACTACGACGGCAACGATGACAGCGAACAGCTGTTTCTGGGACTGTATCTTTATCTCCGTGTGTTTGTTATCAAATTTCATGGTTTGGAGGTAAGGTGTTTTGTTACTTCTGCTTCTTTCGACGTTTTTTCTCAAGCCGGATTAGCGTTAGCTCCCTGTTGGTTTGCCCTTTAACCGAGGTATTCTCCTGTGCCCTTCGGAAAAGGTAAGGCATTACATACTTCACGGGCCCATAGGGAATGTACTTGGCCACGTTGTAGCCCATGCCTGCCAGGTTAAACGAAATGTTGTCGCTCATGCCATAGAGTTGTGAAAAGGTAATCCTCGGATCATTGCGCTCAAGCCCTTTTTGCTCCATGAGCCTGGCAAGTAACTCAACGCTCTCCTCGTTGTGCGTACCGCAGAAAATGGATACGGCGTTCAGGTTGTCAACTGAGAATTCAAGGGCTGCATTGAAATCAGCATCGGTTTGGGCCTTCGTGTCCTGAATGGGTGAAGGATATCCCATCTTCATGGCGCGTTCCCTCTCCTTCTCCATATAGGCACCTCTCACAAACTTCGCACCCAGTATGTAGCCATCCCTTATGGCCCTATCGGTGGATTGTTTTAGAAAATCGAGCCTGTCCTTGCGATACATCTGCCAAGTATTGAAAACCACTGCTTTCTCCCGATTAAACATTTTCATCATCTCATGACAGATATCGTCCAACGCCTGTTGATACCATGAGTCTTCGGCATCGATAAGAATAGGTTTTTGGATATTTGCTGCCGTGCGGCAAAGGGTAGTTACCCTTTCCTTAAACAGCGAAAATTCCTGATTCTCTTCATCCGTCAGTGGATTTTCAAGGCTAACCTTCTCAAGAATGGCCGTTTTAACCAAACCCGTAGGTTTGAAAACTACGAAAGTAATGGCCGGGTTTCCCTTTGCATTTTCGATGGAGCGCAGAATCTCGGTATAAATTTTACCAAACGACTCCTCATTCTGCTGACCTTCAACCGAATAGTCCAGTATTGATTTAACATTGTGCTTCTGCAACGTATTGACCACCGTGGCGCTCTCCTCAAGGGATTCGCCGCCGATAAACTGTTTAAAAATGGTGGGTTTCACAATCCAGGCTATGGGGAGCCTCAACCTGAGGGCCAGGGTTATTAGCGCTTGCCCCACCGTAACGAGAAAGGGATAGGCCAGAATGCTAAAAAGCATTGTGGCTCTTCGGAGCTCTCTGTTGGTGCGATAGGCAAAGGCTATTTCGGTATTGCTAAATGACAACATCGTCTATTCAAGTATTTTAAAAACTTAATGGAATAACTACTATTTAGTCGAAAAATGGGAAAGCAAATCCATTGGAGCGTATCATGTAAGCATTCGTCACTGCGATTGCTCCACCGATACGCCAACCTTTTTAAAATCTTCCCAATAATTGGCGTAGGCCTTGGCTATTGCCCTGGGATTATCGATAACCACCTCAACGCCCATCATGACCAGCGGGGCAAAAGCCATTACCATTCTATGGTCGTTAAATGTTTCGATTGCCAATTTTTTCTGCCTGGGTATTTTCATCTTCCCGTTGAAACACAGGGTCTCCATATCGCCTCTCTTCTCCACCGTAAGCTTGGCGCCCACCTTGTTCATCTGCGATTGAAGTATCATAATTCTGTCTGTTTCCTTATGCCTAAGCTGTTCAATGCCAGAGAACCTGAATGGTATTTGCAGGGCTACGCAGGTTACTACCAGAGGAGGAACGAGGTCGGGGTTGTTTATAAAGTCGTACTCCAACGATTTAATTCTACGTTTTGTGGTTTTTAGGACAACACCGTCGGGTACAGTCTCCGTTTTAACGCCCAGTGGTTCAAATATCTCCTTAACAATGGCATCGCTTTGAACGCTATCGGGGTTAAGACCTTTGATTTTTAGGTTAGCCTTACCGGCTATTGCGGCCATCTCGTACCAGTAACTCGCCGATTTCCAGTCGGATTCAATGGATATTTCCGATCCGTCATTCAACTCGTACTCCACCAAAATTTCCTCTTTTTGCCAATTGCTGTTAACGCCTAAATATCGTAGTAATCTGATAGTTTGATCGATAAACGGAGAACTCATAATCCTGTTTTTCAACTCCTCCACCTCATTGGCCGGGAGAGATTGCGATATTACCAGCGTAGTGGAGATAAACTGGCTGCAAATATTGGCATCCACTCGTGTGATATTTTCCTTAAACCCTTTGCCAATGATTTTCAACGGGGGAAAGCCCTCGCGAATCAGATACCTCACATTGAACCCCTGACGGTGCAGCCTGTCGATTACATCGCCAATGGGTCGTTTGTGCATCTCGGCTGTTCCCGTAACAATCCAATCGCCCCGAAAGTATGCCAAAAAAGCCCTGAGGAACCTCATGCCCTTTAAGGGCTCGCCCACATCGAGCGATACTTTGCCTTTACGCAATGATTTATCGATGAGCTTATCCGAATCCTTACCGGATATGGATTTCACATCCAGCTTGGAATTCTTCAGGGCCCTTATCAAAAGGTTCCTTTTGCTCACGCTAACCGACGAAGCCAAGGCTATTTCACCGGATAGTTTTTTATCCTTCTTTTTAAGGGTATAGGTTTGCATGATATCGAAAGTTTAGTCCCAACAAGGGTCAAAGTTATTAATTTATTACATGCAGAATTGAATGTGGGCTACCCTTTTTTGAAAACCGAAATACAAATCCTTGACTAACAGCTGTTTTCAAAATTATTTACTCAGTTTTCCCAATAGTAAAACGTATGGATTGAGTAAATTTTCGTTACCAGGGAGTTGAAATGCAAATTCCTCCTCAATACACAAATAATATGGCAGATAGCCATTAACTTATAAGTGGCTAACGTGACCTTGCAGGAGGTGTGGCGTCAGAGCTAAATTCATCGGGAGGCACGATTTTCCTTTTTTTGAAGGTATAAACCAACGAAAATCTTGCCTGCCTATTCCTAAGAAAAAAGTTTTCACCTAAAACACTTGGTCCCATGTTATTGGGCCCATCTATTCCCTCAGAATAGTCGGACGTGAAATTATGCCTAAACTCCATATTTACAGCAATTCTATTGGCCAACCCGATATTGCATCCCATGGCCACGCCAATATTGTGCGAAACGCCGAAGGTTCTATCTCCAAAGTAATCATATTGCGGTCCTGTGGTCAGGTATTTATAGCTACATCCCATGAATGGCTGTACTCTATACCTATCAAAGTAAAAAAGCACAGGAACCGCTATGCTATGCTGACCCGCCCCGTAATGCGAATTGAGCCTTTCGAACTCCCAACCTTCTATGCTGTGCCACACACCAACGGTTCCGTCAAACTTGTAATCTCTACTGCGACAAAAGTAGCTGTATTCAATACCCGTTTTCAGTCCAAAGGGTGTTTTCCCAAGATCCTTCTTGGCATAGAAACCCACACTGTAGAGCGAAGTGTACGGTTTAACTACGTAGTCCATTTTACCATGCTCCCACCAGACACCTGAGCCAATGGACATCTCATAGTGCGTTTGTGATAATACCATGGTTTGAAAAGCAAGGAATACCACACCAAAGAAATTTAATTTTTTCATACCGTTAGAATTTTTCAGGTTATTACAATAGTTTCCATACAGTATGATGCTGTTTAGCGGAAAGGTGGCAGCTTTGCCATTGGATAATTGCAGCAAATTGGTGTTATGCTTAACCGTATCGAGCTGCAATATAAATTGAGACCTTTGATTTATGGGGAACAGTTCTTTCTCTGCGGATTTAGTGTATATGGTATCACGAATATAGATGGTATCGTACACCACTACGTCTTCATAAATATATAGGGTATCGGGCTGCCCCTTTGTATGGAAAAAAAGGCAAATCCCAATAATAACCGGCAGTAATATCCGAAGTTTACTGTGCATCGTTTGTTATTACTTCTACAGTATCCCTTACAATAATTTGCTTTTTCACCAACCTTTTCTTTTTCACAACCACCGGCGGAGCATCGGGTATCTCTGTCCCTTTTTCGAAAAGGGTATCCTTACAATTTTCCATGGTATCATTTGGTTGCATCGAGATAAGGGTATCAATAGTCATGGCATCATTGCCATCTTGCTCTCTTTCAGGCACATTGAAGTTCTTCAACAGGATTACCCCTGTTAACACCACTGTCAAGCCGGCTACTCCAATGGCGGTAAAAAGACCAGATACTTGTTTTACAACGGGAAACGCCACGCTATCCCATTGCACGGCATTAAAAGGGAAGTTTTGTTTTGGCTTAATTTCAAAATTTGACAATGATTTGCGGAACAATCTGTCCATACCAAATGAGCTTTTTGGAAACAGGAAAATGAAAGGAACAAGCATTCTCCAGCGGCTCTCCTTCTGCTTATCTTGTAGTATGGAACGGAGTTTCTTCCTTGCCCTTGCTAGGTGCGATTTTGATGTTCCCTCGGTGATGTTTAGCTCATAAGCTATTTGTTTGTGTGTGAAGTTATCCAGCACGTATAGGTTGAAAACCAGCCTATGATGCTGCGGCAGCATGTTGATAGCCCCTATCAGCTCTTTTGCACTGTATGATTGGCGCTGTTCGGTCACATCCTCTGGAGCATACTCACCGTATTCCAACGATAGGTTTTTAGCTCTTTGCGACGCATCCTTGCGTAGGTACTGCAAGGCAATATTGACGGCAATCTTTCTTAGCCACGCGTTAAAGTGGCCTTTCCCTTTAAACGTTTCACTTTTTTCCATGGCCTTTACAAAAGAGTCGTGAGCGAGATCTTCAGCAATCTGCCAATCGGAAACATACCTGTAGCAAAGCCCCACCAGTTTTCCGATGTTCTGATTATAAACATCTTCCCAAAAATTCTTTTTAGCTATTCCCATTTGATTACGATTCATTACCTGTGATGCAGAAAAAAGAAATGGTGGCACTTCAATAGGGTAAATCTACATTTTTTTAAAGATAAGTGCGCAGTAAAAGCAATATATTTAAAAAACCAATGTCAGTTCCCAATACCCAAGCCAGCCCGTTAATGCCAACATGACAAGTCTTCAAATAATTGACTCGATGTTGCCTCTACTGTTATACCACATTTTTCATACCTTTGCCCATTCAAAATAATTGCAAAACCCAAGCACCATGGATTACAATTTTGCCGAGATAGAGAAGAAATGGCAACAATACTGGAAAGAGCATGAAACCTACAGGGTGGAAATCAACAGGGCGAAGCCCAAGTACTACGTTCTCGATATGTTTCCCTACCCCTCGGGGGCAGGCCTACACGTGGGGCATCCGCTGGGGTATATTGCCTCCGATATCTACTCGCGCTACAAGCGGCTGAAGGGCTTCAACGTGCTGCACCCCATGGGCTACGATGCCTTTGGCCTTCCCGCCGAGCAGTACGCCATACAGACGGGACAGCATCCGGCCATCACTACGGATAACAACATCAAAAGGTACCGCGAGCAACTGGATAAAATAGGATTCAACTACGACTGGAATCGCGAGGTGCGCACCTGCGACCCGAAGTACTACCACTGGACACAGTGGGCATTTCTCAAGATGTTCAACCACTGGTACAACAACAAGAGCCAAAAGGCTGAACCCATTGAAGGGCTGATTGCCGAGTTTGAAAAAAACGGAAACATGGCTGTTGATGCGGCATGTAGCGAGATTGACCATTTCACCGCTCAGCAATGGAAGGCCATGAGCGAAAAACAGCAGCAGGAAGTGCTGCTGGCATACCGTATTGCCTACCTTGCCGATACCATGGTAAACTGGTGTCCGGCCCTGGGTACAGTGCTGGCCAATGACGAGGTGAAGGAGGGTTTGTCGGTTCGCGGTGGGCATCCTGTGGAGCAGAGGAAAATGAGGCAGTGGTGCCTTCGCATATCGGCGTATGCCGAGAGGCTTCTCAACGACCTGGAAACCATTGACTGGTCGGACTCGCTGAAGGAAATCCAACGAAACTGGATTGGTCGCTCTGAGGGTGCCGAGGTAACCTTCGCAGTGGAGGGATCGGATGAAGAGATACTGGTATTCACCACCCGTCCCGATACCATATACGGTGCTACCTTCATGGTGCTGGCACCCGAGAGCGAACTGGTTGATAAGCTGACAACCGCCGGACATAAGGCGGAGGTGGAGAAATATGTGACAGCAACCAAACGCAAAACCGAACGCGAACGTCAGGCCGAGACCAAAAAGGTTACCGGCGTGTTCACGGGAAGCTACGCCATCAACCCGTTTACCAAGAAGCGCATACCCATCTGGGTGGGCGAGTACATCCTGGCGGGTTATGGCACCGGTGCCATTATGGCCGTTCCGGCACACGACAGCCGCGATTTTGCCTTTGCCAAAACCTTTGGACTACCCATAGTACAAACGGTTATCCGCCCCGGCGAAACCACTTCCGACCCATCCACGTGGGACGAATCGTACGATGCGCGTGAGGGCATTGTGATAAACAGTGGGATTATCAACGGGCTTGAGGTTGAGCAGGCCATTAAAACCATCAATGGGAATATTGAACAGCAAGGGTTGGGCAGGTTTAAGGTAAACTATCGCCTGCGCGATGCCATTTTTAGCCGTCAGCGCTACTGGGGCGAGCCATTTCCCATTTACTACAAAGACGGGATGCCCTACCCCATTGATGAGAGCAAGCTGCCCCTTGAGTTGCCCGAGGTGGATGCATTTCTTCCCACCGAGAAGGGCGAGCCCCCGCTTGGAAGGGCCAAGGGATGGCACACACCCGACGGGTACCCGTACGAAATGAGCACCATGCCGGGATTTGCAGGATCTTCGGCATACTACCTGCGCTATATGGACCCGCACAACAACGAGGGTGTGGTTTCGAAAGAAGCCAACGAGTACTGGGAGAATGTGGATTTATATATCGGTGGTACCGAGCATGCCACAGGGCATCTGGTTTACTCCCGATTTTGGAACAAGTTCCTTTACGATTTGGGCATTGTGTGCAAGAAGGAGCCCTTTAAAAAGTTGATAAACCAAGGGATGATACAGGGGCGTTCCAATTTTGTTTACAGGGTGAAGGGCACAAACAAATTTGTTTCACATGGACTGAAAGATCAGTATGATGTTACCGAAATTCACGTTGACGTAAACATTGTAAGCAACGATATCCTTGACATTGAACAGTTCCGTGCCTGGCGTCCCGAGTTTGCCAACGCCGAGTTTATTCTCGAAAATGGGAAATACCTATGCGGTTGGGCTGTTGAGAAGATGAGCAAAAGCATGTACAACGTGGTGAACCCCGATCAGGTGATTGAGCAGTACGGAGCCGACACGTTCCGCATTTACGAGATGTTCCTGGGCCCCCTCGAGCTATCCAAGCCGTGGGATACCCATGGAATTGACGGCGCACATAAATTTCTGCGACGCGTATGGCGCCTATACCACGATGCCAACAACAACATGAACGTGAGCAACGAACCCGCTTCAAGGGATGAACTGAAGGTTATCCATAAAACCATTAAGAAGGTTGGTGACGACATTGAGAAGTTTAACTTCAATACCGGCGTATCGGCATACATGATATGCCTGAACGAACTATCCGATTTGAAATGCAACAAGCGGGAAGTTCTTGAACCCCTTGCTATCATACTGGCACCTTACGCTCCGCACTTTGCGGAGGAACTCTGGCACTTGCTGGGGAACAACACAAGCGTTTGCGATGCCCGCTGGCCCGAGTATAAGGAGGAATATTTGGTTGAGAGCACCTTTACCTGTCCGGTTTCATTCAACGGCAAAACACGGTTTACCATTGAACTGCCATTGAATCTTACCAAGGAGGAGGTAGAGCAAATTGTGATGCAGAATGAGCAAACCAACCGCTATCTCAACGGGGAGCAACCCAAAAAAATAGTTGTGGTCCCCAATAAAATTGTGAATATTGTGGTATAGCCTTACCCCATTGAAGAAGAAAACCGCTTGCACCAATGTTCAAGCGGTTTTTCGTTTATATCTCAAGCTAATCTAGTTTAATCTGATGAGTATCTTTTCTCGGCCTCTTTGAGTTTATTGACGGCCATCTTCTCTCTAGCCTTGGCATCCTTAAGCTTCTGCTTATTCTTTTTTAAATTGGCCTTCCCCTTGGCGGCCTGACTATCGCCTTTCTTCTGTAACTTTGTGTTTTCCCTAATGCTTGTGGCTAATTTCTTACGCTCTACCTTATACTCCTCCTTCATGTTTTTCAGCTCAATTTTCGCCTCATCCCTGTCCTCCCTATCCATTTTGCTCATGTTTTTTGTCATGTTGCTAACGCTCTTATTGTGACTCTTCGTTAGCCTTTTCTCCTCTTTTATCTGTGCCTTTCTTTCTTTCCCCGACGATTTGCTCAAAGAAGTACCCTCTCTAATGTCCTCCTCACAGGCAGCAATCATTTCCTGAATCTTGGCCGTATTTGCCGCTGCCTGGTCAACTTTTTCTCGATACTTAATCAGCTTGTCATTCTCCTGCCCAAAAAGATTTGCACCGGTAAAAAGTGCTATGAAGAGAGAGATACTTAGGGTTTTCGACATGAACTGAAGCATATGCTGTCTCTATAATCTTCTACAAATATAACAATTCGTTTTAAAAAGCATAAGTTTGGAATAATTTTGATTTTTAATTTTATTTACTTTAACATCATTAACCAAAACATAAACGTCATCGTCATACCCTTATTATCCATACAATCTGCAGCACATAAAGCGGGGTTTGATGCCTGTGGAACGGGTAAAATCCAACCCTTAAGTGATGATGAAAATCACCTTAAGCAGTGGCTTGAAGAGGGTATGCATGGCGATATGGCATACATGGGTCGGAATGTCAACAAACGCATCGACCCGGGCATGCTGGTACCCGGTGCACAATCGATTATCACGGTGCTGCTCAACTACTTCCCCGGAAATCCGCCAGCCGCCACCCATCGGCCCAGAATTGCCAGGTACGCCCTGGGAGTTGATTACCATTCGATTGTGAAAGGGATGCTGTATAAAATGTTGGATTTGCTGCGCAAAGAGCATGGCACTATCAACGGGCGGGCCTTTACCGATTCGGCACCCGTGCTCGAAAGGGCCTGGGCACGAAGGACGGGATTGGGGTGGATTGGTAAAAACGGCATGCTGATACACCCGCAAATGGGCAGTTTCACTTTCATCGGGGAGCTTATCATCGATGCCAAGGTTGAAGCAACCAAAGTGAACATCCCCGACCGTTGCGGTACATGCACGCGGTGCATGGATGCTTGCCCCACCGGGGCAATCGTGGCCCCACACGTTGTTGATGCTCGCAAATGCATTTCGTACCTAACCATTGAGAAGAAAACTCCGCTTAGCGAAAAGGAAAAAGGCATGCTCAACGGATGGTGTTTTGGCTGCGATATTTGTCAGGAGGTATGCCCGTGGAATGGGAAAGCAAGAGAAACGGACATGCCCGACATACGCCCCATGGGTCATATCGCTAATTTGGATGTAAAAAACTATGCCCATTTGACAGAAAGAGAATTTGAGACTATTTTTGGCAAAACGCCTGTGAAAAGAGCAGGATTTGCGAAATTTGTTGAGAATTGCAAAGAATCCTTGTGACGACAACTTTATAACCCATTTAGTATTAGTCATTTAAATTTTGACAATAACAAACATGGAACCCAAAGAAATCAACCTAAAACTAAAAACCGGCGAAAATATCTACGCCTGGCACCTTTCGCCTCACCCTTCCCCCCTGGCAGTAATCTGCTTATGCCATGGATGGGGCGAGCATTCGCTGCGCTACAAGCATTGGGCCGACAACTTTGCGGCCAACGGCTTCGGTTTTTTTGCATGGGATCATTACGGGCACGGACAATCGGAAGGGAAGCAGGGGCACATCAACGAGTATGGGGTTTTTATGGAAGAAATCCACCTTGCCATGGAAAAGGCCACCATGCTGTTTCCCAACAGCCCCATTGTACTGTATGGGCACAGCATGGGTGGGAATATCGCCATAAACTTTGCACTGAGGGAATTCAGCCCCATGAGCCTGCTGATAGCCACCTCTCCCTGGCTAAAGCTAACCAAAAACTCGTCGGGGGTGATGAACCTGCTGGTAAGCTTCCTAAACCTTGTGGTACCCTCGCTGCAAATTAAGGCCCCCGTGAAAGCGGAAGACATAAGCCACGACCCCGAAATTATTGAAAGCTACAGAAACGATCCGCTCAACCATGGCAAAATAACCCCGCGGCTGATGCACGAAATGAACATGGCCAGCCAATTTGCCATTAATAACATAGAGCGGTTGAAAGAGCCATTTCTGCTCATACACGGTATTAGCGACCCCATCACCCGCTACGAAGAGTCGTACAAACTGTCACAACGGGCACCCCATTGCAGCTTTATCCCCTTCAAGGATATGTACCACGAGCTGCACAACGAAACCATCAACAAGGAAGTGTTCAGGATTATTAACGAATGGATCAGAGGAAACATTGAAACCTAACCGTGACATGGAAAAAGCGTTCACAACCCCCGTAAGCATTGAGAGGTACCCATTCACCATTGGCTACTCCTCTCCCGTTCTCTTCATGGGATCATGCTTTGCCGAAAGCATAGGGGATAAAATGTGTGAGCGTAAGTTCCCATCGATGGTAAACCCCTTCGGGGTTGTTTACAATCCCGTTTCGGTTGCTCTTGTTCTTATGCGGATAATGGGAGGCACTCCTTTTGGGGCCAGTGAGCTGCACAAACACAACAATCTCTGGTTCAGTTTCTACCATCACACCTCTTTCTCTTCCCCCGATCGTGAGGAGTGCCTTGAACAAATCAACACATCGCTTGCGCAGGCTCATGCATTTTGGGGGAAAACCGAATACCTTGCCATTACCTTTGGCACGGCCAGAGTTTACACCCACAATAAGCTAAACCGTGTGGTGGCCAATTGCCACAAAATCCCCGCAGGGGAATTCACCCACAGCCTTCTCCCGGTGGATGAAATTGTTACCCTGTGGTCGGATCTGCTCACGGAGATACTTAACGCCAAGAAAGAGCTTAGGGTAATCCTTACGGTGAGCCCCGTACGACATTGGAAAGATGGTCCTGTGGGCAACCAGGTCAGCAAATCGACGCTGCTTTTGGCTGTCAGCCAACTGGTGGAAAGGTTTCGGGAGAGGGTTTTCTACTTCCCCTCATACGAAATCCTAATGGACGAGCTGCGCGACTACCGTTTCTACGCCGACGATATGATACATCTCTCGTCAACGGCCATTGATTATATTTGGAATAAGTTCCGATCGGCGGCAATGGATGCTGATACCATCAAACTGTCGCTGGATATTGAAAGGGTCATGGCAGCGGTAAACCATCGTCCGCTTCATCCCCAATCGGAAGAATTTGCGAATTTTGCGAAACATGTTGTGGAAAGTATGGATAGGCTGAAAGCCAAATATCCCACGCTGAATTTTTCGAAAGAGATAAGCATTTTGGAAGGGCATAGAAAGTAAAAAGGTAAAGCAATGGAATACACTCTCAACGACGTAATTCTGGCCTTTGGGCTCACACTTTTCGCCGGTCTTTCAACCGGCATTGGCAGTACCATCGCCTTTTTTGCCAAGCGCACCAACACCAAATTCCTTTCGCTGGCATTGGGGTTCTCGGCGGGCGTGATGATCTACGTATCGTTTGTTGAGATATTCTTCCAGGCCAAGGAGTCGCTGGTCATGGCCCTGGGGAACCTTCGGGGTTCATGGGTTACCGTCCTGTCGTTCTTTGGGGGCATAGCGCTGATTGGCATCATCGACCGGTTAATCCCTTCGGCCGAGAACCCTCACGAGATCAAGATGGTGGAGGATTGCCAAAATTGTACACAAAAGGACAAGCGGCTCATTCGCATGGGCATCCTCACAGCGCTGGCCATTGCCATTCACAACTTCCCGGAGGGGTTGGCCACCTTCACCGCGGCACTTTCCAATCCCAGCCTGGGTATTGCCATTGCCGTGGCCATAGCCATTCACAATATCCCCGAGGGGATTGCGGTATCGGTTCCCATTGTCTATGCCACGGGGAATAAGAAGAAAGCGTTCACGCTTTCGTTTCTCTCGGGGCTGGCCGAGCCCATAGGGGCGCTTGTGGGATACCTGATACTCCTGCCATTCCTCTCCGACCTTACCTTTGGGATACTCTTTGCCGGTGTGGCGGGTATCATGGTGTTCATCTCCCTCGATGAGCTGCTACCCGCTGCGCGGGAGTATGGCGAGCATCATCTCTCCATATATGGGCTGATTGCAGGAATGGTGGTGATGGCAGTGAGCCTGTTGCTGTTTATATAACCCTTACAACAAAAGCAAACTCTTTTTTAACATTCTATGTTTCAATTGCCATAAATTCAACTATTTTTATCCTTTATATTCCTGACTTGTTCCCTTTAGGGCGTTAGATATAACTTATCAAATATTTTCAAATATTCGGAGGGAATCTTGGTTCTTATCTTAACTCCTTAGATTGTTTCTCGGAACTTCGTGACTCAACGTCCATTGGGGCTTTGCCCCATAAATGGTGATTCACTGATTCGCTGATTGTACCGCAAAGAGCCGCCAAGAAGCAAAGCTCCGAAGGCTCGGAGCGCAAAGAAAAAAACTCTGCGCAACTTAGCGATACCTCTGCGCAACTCTGCGGCACTAAAACCCATACCGTTTGTTCATTGTTCATTGAATATACCGCAATGAAGCTGAGACACTGAATTACACATTGTTAATTGTTCATTGCCTTTTCTTGAAGAAACGCCTTAGTGCGGTAAATTTACCCTTTTTTCAATGCTTGAATTGATTATTAACCATTTACAACCGCATTAATTTGAAAGGGGACAAATCAGGATAAACAACCTCTTTTTTATCTTTTCATTTCTAAATTGCCATAATTTCAGCTATTTTTATCCTTTATATTGAAATAACCCATAGTTTTTGTGCCTGCTGATTGTATAAAAACTTGCCGACATGAAACAAAAGGTAATTCTTTTGAAAGGGACACATCGAAACCAAAGTGTTATCTTTTTCCAATTTGAAAAAGATGAAAAGATTATAAAAATACTCAGGCAAAATTTCAGTGTGCTTTGGAGTGCTACCAACAGGATGTGGTATGCACCTGAGCAAGGATTTGATCTTCAAAAGCTGCTTCAGGTAATGAAAGGTCTGGCATGGATAGATTATTCCGCTATTCGCTACAAAAGCCCACCCCCCGCAACACATCCTCACCATACTGAATCAAAGGAGAGCGTTCCGGATCTGCCCCCGCACATGGCAGACAAGTTGGCCCAATTTACACGGTGGATGGAGCATAAACGGTACAGCCACAACACCATCAAAGCCTACAGGGATATGGTAAAGCTGTTTTTAATGTTTTTCCAGGACAGGGATACCACCGGGATTACCAACGAGGATGTGGTGCGATTTGTAAATGAGTATATGGTTAAGAGAAACCTGAGCTTCTCATACCAGAACCAGCTGGTGAACGGGCTGAAGCTTTTCTACCGTGAAGTGGAGAAAAGCCGTATGGACATTGAGAAAATCCACCGGCCCAAGCGAGAGTTCAAATTGCCCAATGTGCTGAGTAAGGAGGAGATAAAGGGCATTTTGGAGGCTCATGCCAATGTGAAGCACAGGGCCATGCTCAGCCTAATCTATGCCTGTGGACTGCGCCGTAGTGAGCTGCTGAACCTCAAACCCACCGATGTGGATAGCAAGCGCATGGTTTTGGTTATTCGGAATGCCAAGGGACGAAAGGACAGGATAGCTCCATTGTCAGCAAAGGTACTGGAGATGTTGCGTACCTATTACAAGGCATACAAGCCCAAACGGTGGCTTTTTGAGGGGCAGTATGCGGGTACGCCATACAGCGCAAAGAGCCTACAATCTGTACTAAAACAGGCATTGGTCAAAGCCAATATTCACAAACCCGTAACCCTGCATTGGCTTCGTCATTCATACGCCACACATCTGCTAGAGGGCGGAACCGACCTGCGATATATACAGGAGTTGCTGGGCCATAAGAGCTCCAAAACCACTGAAATATACACCCACGTATCCACCAAACAAATACAGCAAATAAAATCACCCTTTGACAGCCTTTAATACATTTTTTTATATATTAGCTAACGCAAATAGGGATGACACCAGTCAGACCTATCCGCCTATTTTGGGGTGTATAGGGATGAAAAAGTCAGACCTATAAGCGAGTTGGCTGCAATGCTGAAAGACGGCCTATTAAACAAATACGATTATTAAACTAAAAATTAATACTATGAAAAGAATTTCGATTTTGTTAGCATTTATTGTAATCTTAACATCTTGTGAAAATTATCCAAAATGTGGTGATGCAGATGTAGTTAATCTAGCTTTAGAAGTTTGCATAAAAGAAGTTAGATTTGAATTAGCATACAATAAGTTTTACGAAGAAGAGATTGATAAATTTGAAAATTCTTACATTGGTCAACAAACAATGGAAATGTTAGAATTATTTTCAATGATGTCAGGAGGTAGTGGACAAGACATTCAAAAAAACATAGAAAAAACAAAGAAAGAAGCAGAAAGTATTATAAGAAAAATTATTGAGGGAGAATCATATAGCGACAAAAAATATTTAAAATACGTAAATTACGCTGATAGTTTAGTTAATCTATCAAACATACAACTTATAAATATCAGAACTACAAATATTAATAAAGAACTCCAAAAATGTAAGTGTAAAGCAGATTTTGTGATAAGTGGTTCTTTAGAAAATGAAGATGTAACAATAACATATACTGCTCAATACACTGATGATAATGTGTTATATGTTGAAGTAGACATATAGGTTTATTTTTATTATAATATTAATAATCATTAATATAGGATTAACTAACATTACAACTATGGAAACCAAAAAGTGTCCTTACTGCTTCGAAGAAATTAATTCTGAGGCTATTAAATGTAAGCATTGTGGCGAATTTTTAAACAAACAGATTGAACCTAAAAAAACTAAAGAATACTTGGATTTTTTAAGTTTTGAAAATTATAAGTTTGTTAAACGAAAATTGCCAATTTACCTTTCAAATTTTCTTCTAATAATAATATTCCTTACTCTAAAATTTAGAAGGTGGGATAGTGAATTCGAAGAATCAACTTTTTCATACTTTATAGATTTTATAATAAATGGAATTGGTCTATGGCTATTATTTATTCTTTATAATTTTTTCAAAAATGTCAATTGCATTATTGCTAGAAAAAGTTTAAAGTGGGTAATTATTGTACATTTTGTAATTCTCTGTATTGACTTTCTTTCAATGGCGGAAATTATTGACTATGACAACACCGATGACGCAGGTTTATTACTATTTCTTTTTGTAGTTTTGTACATAGTCTATGCTGTTGTTATGTATAGAGCGGGGTCGAAGTTCTCAAAAATTAAAAGTGCAGATGTAAATGATTTTAAATTTTTAAGTATTACTTTTAAATTTGTTCCAATGTTGATTATTGCATTTATTATTATAGTAGGAATAATCGAAGAATTGAGTGAATCCCAATTTATATCGAGATTACTTTATACAATTGGAGATTTTATTGAACTATCGCCTTATTTTGCAATAGCAGATATTTTTAGGGAACTGAATAAAAAAGTCGAAGACAAACAAAATCTTCATATCCAAGAAAAGCACAGCAGCCAACAAGGGGTGTAGCCAATGTGGGTTGACACTGGAGCTTCGGAGCGGTTTCGCCCGCTCGGGCGTTTTCGTCGGGGGACGAAAACGTAACACGCTCTCCCACACTCGCCACACCCCCAGCCGTTGGCACCAATACATTGACTATAAGGAATTTGACATATAATTTGGATGACATGGAAAAAAGTATTTTGCAAGGATTAAGAAATGCATTTGAAAAAAACAATGAATTGAGAGGATTTAACGTCCCGAAATCTGATGGAACGATTAAGGTAGGTTATGCTGATTTAAAACCTGAGTTTTTTATTCAGTGCCAAATTGCATTTCAAATTAAAACTGACTTTTCAGACTACGAAATAGCACTTGAAGTTCCAACAGAATTATTTAAAAATTCATCCGTAGACATTAATGAACGTCTTTCATTGAATAGTTTTTTCCGTAAATGGAAAATTCATAAAAATGGATTTTTAGATATTGGAATTTATGATATAAATTCAAAAGCAATTTGTCCAATTGAAATCAAACTTATAAATCCACAAAAAAAGAGAATTCTTAAGGACTTAAAAAGATTACTTGATTTCCTTAATAATGACAATAGTACAATCGATTGTGCATATTTTGTGTATATTTATAAAGAAAAAATTCATTATTCATTAGAGCAAATAACAACTGATATTACTAATGCAAATAATAAAATTCAGAAACTATTAAATGCCAAGTTTGAAAATTATAAAAACAAATTTATTTTTGACTCATGTTGTGAGTCTATTGGTTCATACTCTAACTTCGAAAGTTCAGACCAGATGGATGGATATGAACCTCTTGATTTAGGTGAATTAATAAGTGAGAATATACACTATGTAGGTGTAGTAATTAAAATTACAAAACGATAGTTATCAATTTTATTTTTTAAAACAAAAAGCCATGGAAATTAAAAAACTTGACTGTCCATCATGCGGTGCACCATTAGAATGGAATGCCCCATCTTGTAATTTCTGCAAAACAGAAGTAAGATATTTTGAAAACAACAATGCAGCTCTCCCTATCAATTTAAATTCCAGTGATATTGAAAGTAATATTATTGGGCATGAAAGAGAATTTTGGAATGCGACTGTAAATGCTATTCAGGCGCCATATTCTCAGTTTAAGAAATTCAAACATTATAATGAACAAAATTTCAAAAATGACTTCTTTAAGAACCAAGAATTCGCAGAACTATTAAAAATGTTCTATGAATCATTCTTCATTTTACCATCCGAAAATTTAGTTCAAATCTATAAATTAAATTTAATTGGAGACTTTGTATTATTGACTTCATTAAGAATAATTGTATTTAGGGAAACTTCAATGATTTCTATTCCTTACGATAATTTCATTAGTTGGGATTCTGAAAAGGCAGGTAAAGATGGTTTAGTTGGTCGAGATGGATATATTTATGATGGTCGCCCTGTACTTAAATTTTATGCAGGAGGTAAAGAAGTAGTTAGACCTTATGATTCCTGCGACACTAGACCTTTCCCAGAAGTTATTCAGTCAATTATTTCAAGTAAAGAATGGGAAAATTTAAATCCATTACAAAAAAACCTTTTAACTTTAAACAGATATAATGTAAATAAATCATATAACATTCAAATAAAACCATTGGAGTTAATGGAAGTTGAGAAAAAAGGTTGTTTTATAGCTACAGCAACAATGGGTGATTATAACCATCCATCTGTAATTATTCTAAGGGATTTTCGTGATAATTTCTTAATGAAAAAGACTTGGGGTGTTACTTTTATTAATTGGTACTATATCAAAGGGCCATTTTATGCTAAGATAATTGAGAAAAGTATACTTTTAAAAAAATTAAGCTACTGGTTAATTGTAAAACCACTTGTTTTTATATCCTTTATTGTAAAACAAAAATAATAATCAAACATGGCACTAATTGATGTTATCAAATATAATGGAAACAAACAAGATTTCATATGGAAATTTCCATCCGAGGATTTAAGATTTGGCAGTCAACTTATTGTAAATCATTCTCAAAGTGCATTTTTTGTTAAAAATGGTGTCATATGTGATGAACTTATGGAGGGTCGTTACACTTTAAAGAGTGCAAATATCCCTATCTTAAATAAGTTAGTCAATATCCCATTTGGCGATAAATCTCCATTTGCGGCAGAAGTCTGGTATGTAAATATGGTTACTAAACTTGACAACAAATGGGGTACCATTAAACCGATTCATTTAGAAGACCCTTTGTATGGTATTGTTGTTCCTGTAAGAGCTTTTGGACAATATGGATTTAAAATAGTAGCACCTAGAAACTTTTTACACACCATAATAGGTACGTTAAAAATCTTTTCAGCTCAAGAAATATCAGAATATTTTAATGGTAAGGTTTTAAGCTCCATTTCAACTGTTCTTGGTAAAACAATCGTTCAAAATAAAATTTCACTATTACAAATCGCAGCGTTTCAGGATGACCTTGCTGAAATATGCAGAAAAAGTATTAATGAAGAATTCATAAAATATGGAATTGAATTAGTGAATTTCTATTTTATGTCTATTAATATTCCAGAAGATGATACTTCATTAATTAAACTAAAGGAAGCCAAAGAACTTGCAATGAAAGTTAAAACAGTTGGAAAAGATATTTACCAAATGGACAGGAGTTTCGATGTAATGGAAAAAGCTGCAGAAAATGAAGGCTCGGCTGGTAGTATGATAAATGCTGGTTTAGGATTAGGTGCTGGTTTGAGTTTAGGTAATACAATGGGCAATCAATTTAATCAAGCGGGTAATAATCTTAATACAAACCCGACTCCACCACCAATTCAAACACAATATTTCTTTGTGATTGATGGTAAGCAAAGTCAACCCTTTACAATAGAAACTATCCCTGCTTTAATCTCTCAAAACATTATATATCAGGATACATTAGCATGGAAAAATGGTCTAAGTAGTTGGATTAAAGCAAGTGAGATTTCAGAATTATCAAATTTATTTAATCAAGTACCTCCACCTATTCCTAAACTATGAAAAAGCTAATTATAATTTCAGGTGCATCATTTGCATTCATGAACCTATTATTTTTCATAATAATGAGTTCATATAGTATTTCCCCTTTTATTGCCAGCGAAATCTGCTTAACTATTTCTACAGTTTTAATCTATTTTGTATCAGCATCTAATATTGACAGTGCTTTCAAAATTTCTATATTGTTTCTATTTTCGTTTCTTGCTTTGACTAAATTTGTAATTGCATTTTTCTTCAAATTGCCGATAAGAGATAATTATGTATTCTTAGCGATTTTGATAATAATTGTCATTGAACTACTTATTGTATTTGCATTAAAATATTTTTCTAAACATGCTTAATATGAAAAACAATCAATTTACTTTAATCACACATGATTTTAAATGTTCTATATGTATAGATTTTAAGAAATTCAGTATAGACGAAATAAAGGATATCATCATTGATATGGATGATATAGCAAAGTTAACAATTCGAATACCATTTGAAACTGAATATTCAGTCATAAAGGATTTGCTGTCAATTGAAGGGATGACCTCTGAGAAAATGATGAGAATAACTCTTGATTTTGTTTCTTGATTACTAAAATGTACTGGTGCCAACAAGCGGTATAAAACATTGGGGTTTAATTTGTTACCAAAGCACCTTACCTCGCATCAACTGCTATAACGCTGGATACAGACGTAGCCCGTACTCCCCAACGTTTCATACCGCCAGCCGTTAGCAAACATGGTGAAAATGATACAGATGTAATATTAACCCAAAAAAAATTAAAGCATATGAAAGCACTAGTTTTGATTTTCAGTGTCATTCTTTTTTCACAAAGTTGCAAAAAGGAACCTATTGAAAATGACCCCCAAAAGTTAATTCTTGGTAAATGGGAACTTGTTGCAGGTGGAAATTGGCCTGATGATATTGAGCCATTATTACCAATTCTCGGCTACTATGAGTATCTTCCTGATAGTGTTCTGAGGTATTTTCGATACGAGGAAAATGAATATGTATGGGTGTCTAAATACTGGATGAACGATTCATCGCTTTTTATATTAATGGGATCATTACCTAATGGTTATGAAACGTGGCAAAGAAACATCTATGAGTTTTCCAATAACAATAATACTTTAAGGCTAACCATACAAGATGCACTTCCAATTTTCGACACAAATATTTTTAACAGAAAAAAATAATAAAAACAACATGAGAAGATTTAATTTATTAGCAATCTTTGCGGTAGCTGCTTTGAATTGCTTTTCGCAGAGCGCGGACACCATCCCTATTATCAGCTGGGCAAATAACGGTACTATTGCTTCCGCTGAATACCCTACTATATATGCAAACAAGATCATAAAAATTCCAGTATCAGCAGAGGCTTTCTTTATCCAAACTCTAAAAATAGGCGAACACGATTCATTTACTAAGGAGGATAAAGCCCAAAAGCGAGCTGGAGAAATTCATGAGCATTACGATCAGTACTATAAAGGGATTAGGGTTGATGGCGGTGGCTACAACTTTCATTTCAAGGATGATACGCTGCGCTATGCCCACGGCTACTATGTGAAAATTGAAAACATAAACCCATTGCCTTCCATACAACCCAATCGGGCTATTTCTAACTTTGCCCAATATCAGGGTATTCCTCTATATTCAATAATGGATTCCCAAATTGAGGCCATAATTAAAGAGATTCCAACATCGAATGAACAGGATGCCCCTTTGGTACCTAAGCTTGTGTTTAGGATTTACCTCTCAGCGAATCATGCAAATAATACCGAAGTTGGTTTTATTGATGCCCATACTGGCGAAGTTCTTATGACCGAACCTATAAACATTGAACATTCTGCGATTGGGGTTTTCAACACCCGATATAACGGGATCCAGCAGGGTGTTACTCAGTATTACTATGGATTATGCATATTGCCAGACACATACCGTTGGGCATATAATCTAGCCGACTCTACCCGTGGGGCAATAATCCATACGTGGGATTTAAACGGTAGCACGGCGATCCGTGACAGGTTTGAGTTAAAGGATCTTGACAATATCTGGACTTCGGCTGAACATTTTCCGAGCGGTAATGATGTTGGGCAAGACGCGCACTGGGCATTGCAGCAAATATACGATAGGCTTAGCATTGCTCATGGAATCAATAGTTTTGATGATAGTGGGTACCCGATTGACGCCTATATACATTATGGAGTTGACTATGATAATGCTCATTGGAATACATTTGAAAAAACTATCCAAATTGGCGATGGTGGAAATAGATTCTGTCCACCTGGCAGCCTTGATGCTGTTGCCCATGAGTTTGGGCATGGGATTACCGATTTTCAAATTGGATGGGCTATAACAGGTGACCAAAGGGCGTTCCATGAGGGCATGAGTGATATATGGGCAGCCATTATGGAATACAGAATTAGGCCTGTAGCTGTATGGAAAATTGGAGAACAAATCGATAAAGTTTACCAGTGTATCAGAAATCTGGGAAATACGAACGACCCAAATGCTAGAACAAAAATGGCCAATACTTTTGGTACAATTCAGTATAATAAAGGGAATGAGTATGTTCGTAGTGGAATTTTTTCTCACTGGTTTTACCGACTTGTCAATGGGGGTACAGGTGTCAATGGCCTTGGACATAGCTACAAAGTTTATGGTGTTGGCATGGATCTGGCAGAAGATTTGATTGCTAAAGCAGTCTTTGAGAATTATCTCGACAATACAACTACGTACCAAGCCATTCGTACATCTATGATAAATGCGGCCATGGCAATGAGCGCCCCCAATAGTTTCCTGGTGAAACAAGTAGAAAATGCATGGCATGCGGTTGGGGTTGGACCTTCATCATCCCAGCCAGTTATAAACGGCAATGCCCTCGTTTGCGGGAGCAATCAAACCTTCACTGTAGATATTACACTATTTGGTGATTACATCACCTGGTCGCATAGCAACAACTTAATTTTAGTTAATGGTCAGGGGACCAATAACCTTGTCGTACGCGCTTCCAATAACTCGAACGGTGGATGGGGTTGGATTGAGGCCACGCTGAACGGGCAATATGGGACTATTACCATTCCAAGGGTTAACGTTTGGGTTGGCACTCCCTCAATCCTTTTACCACCCAATACGTTTACCATTAATGGAGCTCCTTGTGTTGAAAGAGGCAACTACTACATATACAATCTTATCAATGTCCTTTCTCAACAGCCCATAAGCACAATTCCTGGAGCCAACTCTTATTCATGGACATTGATGCCAAACGATTCCAATCTAACCATTAGCACCATCAATAACGGCCAAATTAGTTGTGGATTAACCATTTCGGGCAATGCAACATTAGGGAATATTTATTCGCTACAGCTTACTGCAGCTAATAGCTGCGGGAGTGTTTTAGTGGCAAGCAAAAACGTTAAGGTTTACAACGAGTTCATCATTTGTGAAGATGGTGGGAGTATGCCAAGGAAACTTGCCATAAGCCCCAACCCTGCAACACTGGAGGTAAATATTACCGAGGTTACTCCCACTAATGATAACATCCCTTGGGTTATACGCATAATGACCCAAACTGGAGTTACATTGGTAACTGTATCAACTCAACTGCCTAAAACAATAAATGTGTCAAATTTCAATAGGGGTGTATACTACCTATATGCACGGAAAGGGAACTATTTCGAACAGCAAGTATTCATAATTGAATAAAATGATTATAACCTTTAAACCCAAAATAAGATAAATTACGACTCAAGAAACCACGTTTGCTAACAAGGGGTGTAGCTAATGTGGGTTGGCATTGGAACTTCGGAGCGGTTTCGCCCGCTCGGGCGTTTTCATCGGGGGACGAAAACGCAACACGCTCTCCCACACTTGCCACACCCCCAGCCGTTATGGGCAATTTGCACATGACGTTTGGTAAAGCAGAACCACTTTTTGGTATAAGAAAAGCACAAACAAACCAACATGTCATCCGATCGGATTCCCATAGCGGGTGAAGAAATTGACCTGAACACACCCGAAAACAAGGTAGGGCGTAACTAAAACATTTGAAAAATGAAACGAATTATTTCACTTGCTTTTGTATTATTATCAATTAACTTTTCATGCACGAAAGATAATAATACAAATAACATTACAAAAGAGATGATAACTAATGAACCTCTAACGTTAATTTATTCTTATGAAGAGTGTGACAATACTCTATCTGGGATTGATGTATCCTCACAATTGATTTGGACTCGCACTACAACTGATAATGGTGGTAGGCCTAAGTTTATTGGAAATATTTATTTAGATTTATTTTCATTACAAAAAGTAAATGTTGTTGACATTAGGAAGAATTCTTTTATTTTAGAGACTGACAACAATAATTTTTTGGTTAGAAATATTGTTTCCTGTAATAATAGTATATCTTTTGAGATGACAGGAGGCAATAATCGCCCTGTTTCGTTTAATATTAAAGACCTACTTAATGATTATTCAGATATAACATCCCGCATGTATGAGGGGCAATCTTTAGTTGCTGCCAAGTTTCCATGGGCTCTCGTTTTTGCTGCAGCTTGTTTGATTACCACAGCAGTAGACTATTATTGTGATAGAGAGATTGAAAGTGATGTTGCTGCATGCACAGCAGATGGTAAATGTTCAGTTGTCCAAACCTGTGGTGCAGAGTGCATCACATGTCCTGAGCCAGAATAGTTAAATACATTATCCATTACCCTACAATTGGGTGGCTTTTTTAAAGCCACCCAATTGTTCTAACTCAAAAATTGTTTATGAAAAGGATTACCTTCGCATTAACTGAAAAAAAAATATTTAAAATCGGAATCTTGGTTTTTATTGCAGGAGTTTTGCTTAATATTTTTTTGGGGGTCAATAGCACCAACTCTCACCCGCAGGTAGGTTTTATTCAGAAACTGTTTAATCTGCCCTTATTGCTATTTATCCTTATAATTTTAGTAATTGTTCCTTTTGTTGAAGAGTTGATATTTCGCTATTGGACGAAAAAGAAAAAACACTCAATAATTTTTTCTTTTTTTGCTATAAGCATATTTGCTTATTTATACACTCAAAATATTTTTCTCACGTTAACAGTGGCTGCATTTTCGCTTTACTCATTTATAATCCTACTGAAAAATAAAGATAAGACTATGCCAAGCATGATAACTACAAGTTTGGTGTTTGCTTTGGCACATTTTGACAAATTCAGTTTAACAATCCATGCAATGGCTATGTTTGCAACCCTTCTTGGACTGGCATTGATTTTATCTTACATAGGTTTACGAAAGAAATTTTATTTCTGCATAATTACCCATGGAGCATACAACAGTTTAGCACTTTTACCTATAATGATTCCAACAAATTCAGATATTATTTTTTTTAAAGGCGAGTCATTTGATGCAAATATTCAAAAAGCATCACCCTTTAATTCAAAAGGAAATTCAATAATCTCTAAAGATACAATTAGGTATGTTGATTATCTTGCTAAATTAGTTACACAATTAACTAATTATAACAACGATACAATATATAAGACAAATATTAAAGACTTTTCTAAATATGTTTTATGTGTACAATCAAAAGAAGGTCGCTATATAAATATAAATGAATTACATAAGAAATTAGTTGAAATCATGCATATACAGTCAGACACATCGTTTGTTACGCCAACAGTTATCCGAATAAACACTTTTGATTTTCTTACTCGTGAAGAACCACATAAAATGCGCACAACCCTATTCTCGTTTGTTGAGCAATTAAGAGAAGTATTTGATTTACCTTTTGTACTAGAAGAGCAATACCAGGATAGGCTAATTATGGTTGACCCCAATTGTTTTTTCAAAAAAAACAGAAGCGATTTGTCAGTTCTTTTAAAATCTCACTATGATATTGACATTTACAATGATGATAAAATGCATATAACGGTTATCACAGTGACGTACTAAACTGCCCATAACAGCGGGCAAATGCCATTTGGGCTGAAATCGGATGTGAAAGTTCTTACAGTAACGTATCTTTGTCTCGGGGGACAACAGTTCCGTTTCAATCTCCCAAACAGCACCAGCCCGCAACCGTTATGGGCAAGTTTAAAAAATAGCATCATCTCAATTTAATGACTTTGAAGGAAAACTTATTAATAGTAATACTATGAAAAAGATACTCCTAATCACTTTAACACTATTAATAATTAATTGTGGTTTTTCTCAAGTAAAGGTAAATTCATTAAAAAAAACAAAGAATGAAAATTTATTACCAGACAAACAAAAAAAAGTTTGGTATAGTAATAATTCTAAAATTGGTATTAACCCTCAAATTATTGATTTTAAATCGAAATTATTTTTTGTTGGTTCTCTTGGTTATCAATCGTATAAATGGATGCCAACTGTCCCCGAAAACTCACCTATTTCATTTAATACAGAGGGGCTAAAATCATTTTCAATTTTTACTGACATAGGATTTGATAATAGGCACTTAATTTCGTTCTCATATAATGGTCTGTTTAAGTACACCAAAGCTCAAAAGGAAATGCTTCAAACAAATAATTCAAGCGAAAAAGGGGTTGAGAAATATATATTTGGTTTAAATCTTGCACCAATAGTAAATTCAATAATTGACGACAATAAATTATTTAAAAAAATATTTAGAACATTTCTGTCAGTAAGATTCAAACAGAGTAGAACACTATTTTATGGCAGTATAAGGGGGATATCAGATTTTTATTATATTCCATTAGGAAGTTCATTAACATTTGAAAGTCCAATTGAAGACATTCCGCTTTATTTACAAGGGTCAAACCTAAGTTTCAAAACCTTATTTGTTGAAAATGAAATAATTATTCCGTTATTTTCAGTTGAATATGTACAAGGAAGAGATATATCACATTTTTTTAATTTAGGGTTGTATTCAAATTCATATAAAAGACCTGCACTATTTTTTCACTACAACTTTGATGAAACTCCCCTGATAATGGAACAGAGTTTTATTTCAAAGGGGATATATTTCGGGCTTCAAACAATTGAAAGAAGTTATCCTGGGCTTAATCTTGATTGGAAATTGTATTCTGGAAAAAGACAAAGTGACATATCGACTTGGAATACAAGCATTAATGAGTATTATAAAAACAATGAAAACAAAGAGATTGCTTCGTCAGGTCTTGCAATTCAAATGTGGTATAATCACTATTTTAAAAAAACGAATAACTGCTTAACTGTTGGTTTCTTATCAGATGCATTTTCTTGGACACTAATTGATATGTCAGCAGAGTCAAGTGATGTTATAACAATTGAGCAAGATGTTAGAGTCACATATTATATACGTTATCTTTTTAAACTATAACACACATATTCCATATAAGTTAAAACAATAACATCATATTTAAATTTTTTTCCCTCGTTAAATAAATCAATTACATAGACCTGTTAATGTTAATACTTTATAGCATAAGTGGAGTCCAGTTCCACTATAAAAACGGGGCGTATCCGAAAAGCCATAAGAGTAGGAAAACTTAAATAATAATAAAATGGCAAACTTAAAGGGTTTTACAAAATTAGACAGCACAAATGCTTATATTTTGGAAAGACAACACGGAGGTGTTGGTTATTCTTGCAAAGCAGATAAAACTGCAATAGAATGTCTTAAATGTGGCAATGGATATATAGTAGGTACCTGTTCAAATTGCGGAGGAAATGAATACGAAAGTGGCCTGTCTCAAAACGGTCAAGTTGGCTTATTTTGTAAACGTTGTAATAAAGGTTTTACTTCCATTACTTGTCAAAATTGTGGTACTGAAAATCCAATTAATCAACACACTTTTAGAACAAAAGGTTGTTATATTGTTACTGCAACTGCGGGCTATAATTCAAGAGAATTAGATTTTTTTTACTATTTTAGAGATAATTATTTAGATGGTAATAAAATTGGTGAGAAATTCATAAAGTTCTATTATTCTTTTTCTCCTCAATTGGCAAACATTATTTCTAAAAGTAAAATATTAAAATCTTTTTCGTATAAAGTAATTGTAAAACCTTGTTACTACTTCTTAAAAATGATTTTAAGAAAATAGTAAACCAGCCCATAACAAGGGGTGTAACCATTTTGGGCTGAATGTGTTATGCAATCGGGTTGGCACGCAGGGAACTTCTTAACGTGGGATAAATCCCAAGCCCCGCTCCCCCAAACTGGTCACACCCCCAACCGTTATGGGCAAGCTATGAAGAAAAAATCTGGTAAGACCTAAATTTGCTACATAGACAGAAGAATAAAAAACGGAAATTTGCCCACGCACACTCAGGCACTTTTTGTTGCCCCACCGCACAGGCGATTTCTTCGCAACAAAAACAGCCTTCGTTTTGCCCCCGCATTGATAGTACGGATAGAATTTGTAACTTAACCGTCTGAAATAAAAAGAGTAATTAAATGAATTTAAAGCAGTTGAAGCCTAGAAAGGCTCTTAATAAAGCGTTTCTGAAATTAAAACCTAATCGTTCTGAAATAGAAATATTTAAGACTAATTTAATTCAATTGCTAGACAGAATTAATGACAAGGAATCAGAAGAGTATCACAAGAATTTAATCACTTACTTTTTAAGAAAAACATATTACGACCCAAATCATTTTATCAATACAAAAGGGCGTACAGATTTAGTAATTCACAATGGGAATAATGAAAGTAGTACAGTTGGTGTAATAGTTGAAACCAAGAAACCAACGAATAAAAGCGAAATGCTGACACAGGAAAAAATCAATGTGAAAGCGTTTCAAGAAATGGTTTTGTACTACTTGCGTGAAAGAATTACAAATAAAAACTTAGAAATAAGATATTTAATTGCAACCAATATAAATGAATGGTTTGTTTTTGATGCCAATATTTTTGAAAAGCATTTTGCTCATAGTAAAACTTTTGTAAAACAATTCAACGAATTTGAAAGCGGTAGATTGGCAGGGAAAACAACAGATTTTTTCTACAAGGAAATTGCGGAACCTTTTATAGAAAACATTACACACGAAATTGAATACACATATTTCGATATTCGGGAGTATGAAAAACCATTAAGAAACAATGACAAAAAGGACGACAATAAACTAATTGCGCTTTATAAACTTCTTTCTCCTGAACATCTTTTAAAACTTCCTTTTACTAATGACAGCAACACGCTCGACAAGCGTTTTTATGGTGAGTTACTTCATATTATCGGTTTAACAGAAACGAAAGAAGGAAGTAAAAAAATCATTGAGAGAAACAAGGAAGGGCAAAGAAACTCAGGTTCATTACTTGAAAATGCGATTATTGAACTCGACAGCCTTGATAAAATTAGCCGTTTAGAAAAACCAAGTCAATTTGGTAACAACTTACAGGAAAGGCTTTTTAATGTTGCGCTTGAACTAAGCATTACTTGGATAAATCGCATTCTATTCTTAAAACTACTAGAAGCACAACTAATTACTTACCATAAAGGCGACAAATCGTTTAGTTTTCTGAATTTTGAAAAAATAAACAACTACGATGACTTAAACAGCCTTTTCTTTAAAGTCTTAGCAAGAAAATTCGAGGATAGAAACAGCGAGGTTAGCGCAGTTTTTGAAAAGGTTCCTTACTTAAATAGTTCACTTTTTGAGCCAACGGATTTAGAGCACACAACACTTTTCATTAGCAATTTGCGCGATGAAAAAAAGTTACCAATTTACAGTTCCACCGTTCTGAAAGATGAGCAGGGTAAGAAAAAGTCAGGAAAACTAAATGCGCTTGAATATCTTTTTGAATTTCTGAATGCGTATGACTTCACGAGTGAAGGTTCGGAAGAAATTCAGGAAGACAACAAAACGCTAATAAATGCGTCGGTTCTCGGACTAATATTTGAAAAAATTAATGGTTATAAAGACGGCTCGTTTTTCACTCCAGGTTTCATCACAATGTATATGTGCAGGGAAACCATCAGGAAAGCAGTTGTTCAACAATTCAATGAAACAAAAAGTTGGGAATGCAAAACCATTGATGAACTTTACGACAAGATTGAGGATAGAAAGGAAGCCAACGAAATTGTAAATAGTTTAAAAATTTGCGACCCAGCCGTTGGCTCGGGGCATTTCCTTGTTTCGGCTCTGAATGAGATAATTGCAGTAAAAAATGATTTAAAAATACTGCAAGACCGTGAAGGAAAACGGTTGAAAGAGTACCACGTTGAAGTTGAAAATGACGAGCTGATTGTAACCGACGAGGAAGGAATTATTTTTGAATACAATCCCAAAAGCAAAGAAAGCCAAAGAGTTCAGGAAACGTTATTCCACGAAAAGCAAACCATAATAGAAAATTGCCTTTTTGGCGTTGACATAAATCCAAATTCTGTAAAAATCTGTCGTTTACGTTTATGGATTGAATTGCTTAAAAATGCTTACTACAAGAACGAAACTGAACTTGAAACGCTTCCAAACATTGACATCAATATAAAATGTGGAAATTCTCTTGTAAGTCGCTTTGCTATTGATGCAGATTTAGGGCAGGCCCTAAAAAAGAGTAAGTGGAATATTGACAGTTACCGACTTGCAGTTTCAACCTACAGAAACGCTCAGAACAAGGAACAGAAACGGGAAATGGAACGGCTGATAGCCGACATAAAGAACGATTTTAGAAGCGAAATCGCATCGAATGACCCTAAATTAAAGCGTTTACAGAAAGTTAAAGGAGAACTTTACTCGCTCACTAACCAAACCACTATCTTTGAAAAATCAAAAAAGGAAAAGGAAGAATGGAATAAAAAGGTTCAAAAACTCACCGATGAAATTAAAAAGTTAGAAGCAGAAATTGAAGAGATTAAGAACAACAAAATCTATGAAAATTCCTTTGAATGGCGTTTTGAATTTCCTGAAGTTCTGAATGAAAAAGGAGATTTTGTAGGTTTTGATGTGGTTATTGGGAATCCACCTTGGGGCGCTACTTTAAGTTTAGAACAAAAAAACTTTTTGAAAAATCGATATGCTTTAATTGATAGTTCTACGCCTAATACATTTGCGTATTTTTTGGGTATATCAAGAGAAATTTCAAAAGGATATATAACACAAATTCTTCCTGATAGCATACTTGTTAAAGACTTTCGTAATACTAGAAAACTTTTCAAAGATGCATTATATGAACTTTTTTGGTATCAAAATACTGCAATACCTGATGAATACAGGCCGTTTTTAGATGTTGAACACGATGTTTGTACCCTTTTCCTAAATAAGAATTCAAAATATGATAAATGCAGAATACAAATCCGCAACTACAGAAACAAAATAGTTACATCTCAAAATTCATTAATTAAAAAATCAGATTTTATCTTTGAAGATTACGAATACACCTACAACTTATTAGTAAACGAAAAAAACATTTCTATTGCAAAAAAAACTGTTTCGTTTGATAAGTTAAATACTATTTTGCAATGCCACGAAGGTATTCACACAGGAAATATTAGAGAAAAACTTTTTATAAAAGAGAAAACAACAAATAATGAAAAACCTTTATTTGTTGGAGGTAAATCGGGTGATACAATTAATAATTATTGCTCAATAAGAACTGGTAATTGGTTTGTATCCTATAATCCAGATTTAATAGATAAAAATAATGGAGAATATGCATCCTTAAGAGATGAAAGGATTTTTAATCGTCCTAAAATATACATCACCCGTACAGGAAATCCACTTAAAGCCTTCTTAGATTTGGATAATTATGCTTCAAATAATTTCTTTTCTGTACAATTTAAAGACTATAATTTAAACTCATCTGAAAATTTATTACCAATCTTAGGTTTACTTAATTCAAATTTAGGAAATTATTTAATCAGATTTTTTATTGCTCCGTCTTTAGGTGATACTTTTATTGAAACAAAAATATTTCATCTTCTAAAATTGCCATATCAAGAAGAATTATTAAAAAACACTCTTCTGAAAGAGGTTGTAAAAAATATAATTAATTCACTTGAATCAGATATAAATTTCGATATTTCAGAATATCAAAAGAAAGTTAATGAATTAATTTACAACATCTACAAATTAGAGGAAGATGAAATTGAAATAATTGAAAACAGTGTTAATTAGCCAACGCTTCACAGCCACACACATTGCCAAGCCTCACAAGCCACGCTAAAGCCAAAGCTTGCCAAAGAGTGTGCCTGTCCCAACGCACGTGTAAAACCGTAAAAATTGTAGCAAATTTATATGTCGAATCTAAAGACACGACAAGATAAATAGCCAGCCCATAACAAGGGGTTAATAAAATGCAGGTTTTTAGCAGATTAGGAAACATTATCGCTTTTTCGTAGCTTCGTAGCGTTGGATAAGATATCGTTTCAATCTCCTGCACTTTACCAACCCCCAACCGTTAGCGGCAACCTTAAAAAGACTCAGCGATATCCAATAAACAATTCCAATAATAAAACTTCTCAAAAAAAATTTATCTTTGCAGGATTATGAGGCAATAATAACTCCATATCGTAATCTTTTTCTCAATCAATTCTGGTTGGGATTGTTGTTTTGCATTTATTGTTAAACAAATTGTATTATGCTTCTCAGAAAGCATAATATAGATTTAATTGCTTCATAAGATGAAATCGAATAAAAATTCAACGCTAATATTTATTATTGTTGTGGTCGTAATTGACACGGCAGGTTTTGGTTTAATATTTCCTGTACTTCCACAACTTTTAACTAATTTACTTCATTCCGATATAAGTACGGCAGCTAAATATGGAGGCTGGCTCTCATTTGCTTATGCCGCTATGCAATTTGTGTTTGCACCAATTCTCGGCAATTTAAGTGACCAATATGGAAGGCGACCAGTGCTTTTAAGTTCGTTGTTTGGCTTCAGCATTGACTGTGTTTTTCTTGCTTTTGCACCTAATATTCTGTGGCTCTTTGTTGGGCGGACAATCGCAGGAATAACCGGTGCAAGTTATTCTGTAGCATCTGCCTGCGTCGCAGATATAAGTACCGACGAAAATAGGACAAAAAACTTTGGGATTGTAAACGCAGCATTTGGATTGGGATTTATTATTGGCCCAGTAATTGGTGGTACATTAGGTCAGTTCGGAACACATACTCCCTTTATAGTTGCAGCCATACTTTGTTTTATCAATTTCACCTTTGGCTATTTCTTTTTTCCCGAATCGCTAAACATTGGTACTCGTAGAATATTTGACTGGAAAAGGGCTAACCCTTTCGGTTCTCTAAAGTATTTAAGTGAATTTCCATTAATAAATGCATTGGTGCTTTCAATGATTTTTGTATCAATAGCAAATCATAGTATGGAAAGTGTTTGGGCTTATTTCACAATTGAAAAATTTAAATGGAATACCTCGCTTATTGGTTATTCTTTAGCCGTGATAGGTTTGTTGTCAATTGTTGTTCAGTTATGGCTAGTCAGCATTTTGGCAAAGAAACTTGGCGACAGACGAATGGCAATATTTGGGCTCATGCTTATGATGACAGGATTTTTTCTTTTTGCTTTTACAGAGTGGCAATGGTTGCTTTTAGGAGCATTGTTAATATATATTATTGGCGGAGTTCAGGGAACGGCTATTCAAAGTATTACGTCTTCTATTATTCCCGACAATGAACAAGGAGAATTGCAAGGTAGCCTTGGCAGTTTAATGGGTTTAACAACACTCATTGCCCCGCCGCTAATGACAAGTTGCTTCTCATATTTTACGGGTAAGAATTCGGCAATTTATTTTCCAGGCATTTCCTTTTTAATTGCAGCCTTACTTACACTGATTAGTTTAATTTTGTTGATTAAAAGTTTCAAAAAACACAAAATGAAAAAATAAGGCAGCCGCTAACACGCGGTATAAAATATTGGGGTTTTATTGGTATGCCAAGCGCATCGCTCGCTGGCAAGTTTTCTATCGGTTGATAGGATAGTGTCCACGAAATCCCCAACATTTCATACCGCCACCGTTGTGCGTCATTCGAAAAGACACATTCACAGACAATAAGCGAATTAAGGCTAAATGAACATAGCTTATAAAATATTGCTCTTTTCAATACTATCAATTAGTTTACCAATCGGTAAGTTATTTGAG
>Ga0302238_1000205_pt1 | contig 65344 bp, 48 predicted proteins | sample AAG_UR_Asn_MG_FD_193527 | JGI IMG/M metagenome (GOLD analysis project Ga0302238, IMG submission 193527) | Enriched activated sludge microbial communities from anaerobic digester in WTTP, New Holstein, Wisconsin, United States - AAG_UR_Asn | ecosystem: Engineered > Bioreactor > Anaerobic >... | reverse complement strand
TAACAAAAAACGGATTCATCTTGGCAAGAACATGCATGGGATGACTCCATATGAAAGATTTAATCAATACCTTAGAAATCGCGATAGTCAGTTAAAAAGAGTCACCCTTGAAGGTTAACTGTACACTAAGCTATTTTATAGATTCCTATACATCTTTTTAATCTCTAGAATTCAATATATTTTAACAAATCCATATAATTTCTAATAAAAAAGATCCTATCAAATCAAGAAAACGTATCTAATTAATCAAGTTTTCAATCTATTTTACATTATTATTCTCGCTATCGTAATTTTCATCACTTCCACTCATTTGTTCATCCATTTTTTTAAAATTTAAATATGTTTTTACAATTCCATAAATCAACAAAACAGTAATCAATAAAACCGGAAAAACTAAAATAATTCCGTAAATATTCCAATATGCAGTCAAAGGCATTTCAGAGTAAACTTGATTTTTTATTTTTGCCAATTCAACAAATGTTCTATAGGCAGACCGCCAAGATTTATCTTCTCTATTTCCGATAATCAAAACATATGGTTTTTCATTATCTGGCAAAGAACTAATAGTAATCGTATGCGTTCCACTCGCAACTTCAACAAAAAATTCAGGACCTAAAAAATATCCATTTCCTGTAAATTCATCTTTATAATAATTCCACTCATCTTCTTCAAAAATCAAATCCGCCTTTTGCGACTCCCCATTCTGATCTTTATAATTTACATGCATCATCACATTTTTGGTGGCCCAAGGAACATCAGGAATACGTAAAACCGCTTTCAACTCACCCGGTTCAGCAAAATTTATCACATATCTTGCTGGTTTTCCAGGTAATTTGGCATAATATCCAATTTCATGGATCGGATCTTCAACATCATATTTAACTTCCGAACCCGCAAATCGCGGTTCATAAGCAAAAACCGCAATCGGCATAATAACTAGCAAAAACACAAAAGATGCAATATATTTTTTTTCTCTCATATAACTCTGTTATTTTTAATCAAAAATATAAAAAAAGCAATTCATAATATTATTTAACTTACAAAAATTAATACTTTATTTAATATTATCAAATAAAAATAAAATCCGATAATATCGGATTTTGTTATGGTGGGTAGGCCAGGATTCGAACCTGGGAAGGCTGAGCCAGCAGATTTACAGTCTGCCCCGTTTGACCGCTTCGGTACCTACCCAACTCTGCTAAAATTTTATAAAAAATATCTTAAAAAAGAATAACTCTTCATGTAAAATTTTAGCGTAAATGGAGCCGTTGACCGGGATTGAACCGGTGACCTTCTCCTTACCATGGAGATGCTCTACCAGCTGAGCTACAACGGCAAAAATGTCCAAAAAGTATAATAAATAATCTTAAATTAGTCCAGTTACTTATAAACAAGGTATTTTCAAAAAAATTAACAAAGTGCATTTCAAACTATATTTTTTTTTAAATCTTCAATTCTTTGTTTGTATTTTGCTAATTTAGGTTGATCATCTAAAACCAAACGCAATTTATCATATTTTTTCTTGGCGTCAATAGCCTCACCTAACTCTATTAAACATTCCAAAGCCAACTCTTGATATTTTATTGATTTTGGATCCAAATCCGTTGCTCTTTTAATTGATGGCCAAGCTTCTTTATAAGCGCCCATATCAATATAAAATTTTGCTAATTCCGCATGTCTATTCGCAAGTCTTGGTCTAATTTGCACAGCTTTAATTCTATAAGCTTCTTCTAATCTTTTATCTTTATCAAAATTAGCTATATCCGCTAATGAAGCATAAACAACATCATCAACTTGTTTAACTTTTAACAAATATTCAAAAGTTTCTTTAGCTTGAGGCATCATTTTTTGCTTCAAATAAATCAGACCAATTCCTTTATAAGCTTCCGAATTTCTATTATCCATCAATAAAATTTCCAAATATCTTTTTTCTGCATCCGCCCATTTCAAATCCCTCGCCAAACTGCGCGCTTCATCCAAAAGCAATTTAATTCTCTCATCTTGACTTGGAGCCACTTTAGCAAAAGGATGTTTTGCTTGTTCGTAAAAACGATTTAAATTTAATAAATTTAAATAACTGCGATGAAAAGCTGTCTTTAACGAAAAAATGAAACGTCTATACAAAATCTTTAATGGTTCCACTTTCCCGCTTTGAATACGTTTGAATCTTTCTTTTACCAGTTCGTCGCGTTTTTGCTTTTCTTTTTCTTCCTTAATTGAATCCGGATCTATTAAACGTATTTCATTCCAATGTTTATAAATTAAAAACAATATTGCGGTAAAACATACTGACGCAACTCCAACCGCAATCCAAAATAATATTTGATTCATGTTAGTTTGGTATCGCGTTTCTGCACAAAAGGCCAAAAACGCGCGGATCCAACGAAGCTCCTCCGACTAAAGCGCCGTCAATCCCAGTAGTTGTTAGATATTCGCTAATATTATTTGGATCAACAGATCCGCCGTAAATAATTCTAGTTCTTTCCGCAATTTGTTGATCAAATTTTTTTGCAATCGTAGCGCGAATTATTTCATGAGCTTCTCTAGCTCGTTGGCTAGGACATGATTTGCCACTACCTATAGCCCAAATTGGTTCATATGCAAAAATAAAAGGTGTTCTTGCTTCCGGATCCAATTTTGTTATAACCGCAGTTACTTGTTGTCGTAAAATTTTATTGGTTTCTTTATTCTTGTTTTGTTGCGCAGTTTCTCCTACGCATATAACCGGTATAATACCTGATTTTTGAGTCGCTACAGCCTTTTTCTGTATCATTTCATTATTTTCTTCAAGATATTGTCTACGCTCGCTATGACCAATTAAACAATAAGTAACGTCAAACTCTTTTAGCATAGAAGGTGAAATCTCACCCGTATAAGCTCCGTCAACTTCCCAAAAAACATCTTGAGCAGCTAATGAAGGTATAGAAGCTCTTCCTAAAGAAGCTCTAGCCGCCGCCAGAGAAACATGCGGAACGGCCACTGCAATATCAACATCTTTCGGCAATCTTTCGCGTCTGAATGCTCTAATCCAGCCCCCTGCTTTAATAGGGCCATAATGCATCTTCCAATTAGCAATAATTAATGGGTTCATATTATTTTCTAGCAATTATTTTAGCAAAATCATTTTTGGAAGCTATAGGACCAATTGCGGCTCCAACCATTTTATTTGGATTTAATATCTTTCTGGCAACTCTTTGAATATCTTCTGATGTAACTGCTTTTATTTTTTTTATTATGTCTTTTGGTGATTCAAAATTATGTTCATAAACCCAATTCGCTCCATACCATCTAGCTAGCACTGCTGTATCTTCCATATGCAAAGACATGCTTCCGGTTACATGATCTTTAGCTCTTTGTAACTCATCCTTAGTTACAGTCTGTTGTATCATCTTATTCAATTCTTCATAAATAGCTCGTATCGCTTCTTTCAACCTTGTTTTATCTAATCCAGCCCAAATAGTCAAGATACCTGTATCTTCTAGTGATTCATGCATAGCACGAATTGCATAACACAAACCTCTTCTTTCTCTAATTTCTATAAATAACCGCGAAGACATATTGCCCCCCAAAATCAATGATAACAATTTTGCCACTTGCCTATCTTTATGCCCATAAGGCAATCCGTAAAAACCTAAAGCTAACTGAGTTTGTTCGGTTTCTTTTTTCTGAAAAACTATGGGTTGTTTTAATTTTTTAGGCTCTTTAAAACACGCAAACAAATTATCTGTATGTTGTTTTGGAATTTTAACGCTTCCAAAAGTTTTTTCAAATTCTTTTACAATTGCTGGCATAATTTTACCAGCTAACACAATAGTTATACGTTCGGGTATATAATAATCATGATGAAATTTTACCAAATCATTTCTTTTTATTTCACGAACCGTTTTTCGCGTACCAGCTATATTCCATCCCAAACTAGAACCAGAAAACATTGCTTCCTCTAACAAATCTGCAATATGATCGCGAGGATTATCTTCATACATATTAATCTCTTCTAAAATAACTTTACGCTCTCTTTCAATTTCATCAGGATCAAATTTAGAAAAAAACAACATATCGTAAAGCATGTCTATTGCCAGCGAAGTGTGATTAGCATCCATCTTTATGTAATAACCAGTAATATCTTTACCCGTATAAGCATTATATTCTGCTCCATAACGATCAAGCTCTTTAGAAATATCCAAAGTCGAAGGTCTCTTTTCCGTGCCTTTAAACATCAAATGTTCCACAAAATGCGCAGCTCCATTAATCTTGATTGATTCATATCTAGAACCAACCTTAACCAACACCAAAAGAGTCATGGACTGCGCTCCGTCTTTTGGGACTAAAATTAGTTGCATGCCATTTTTTAATTTTTTGCTATGTATATTTTTCATAAAAAATTATCAACTATTACAATGAACTTATTTTTTGTTCAAACCATTTCATTAAATTATCAATTTGCACACGTTCTTGATTCATTGAGTCTCTTTCTCTAATTGTAACCGCATTATCATTTTCAGTTTCAAAATCAATAGTTACACAATAAGGTGTTCCTACCTCATCCTGTCTTCTATATCTTTTTCCAATTGAACCAGTTTCATCATATTCAATACGATATTTCGCACGCAATTCTTTCGTAATTTCATTAGCTCTTTGTTGCAAATGTTCCTTTTTGAATAACGGCAAAACAGCTATTTGCACAGGAGCAAGATGTGTAGGCAAACTCAATACATATCTAGTATCAACTTCATCTTCATTTGCTGTTGGCACATCCTCTTCCTTATAAGCGCTTAATAAAGTTGCTAAAAATGTTCTGTCAATTCCAAACGATGGTTCTATCACATGGGGCAAAACTTTTTCACCAGTTACGGAATCCATAATTCTTAAATCAATGCCCGAAGCTTCCATATGTCGCTTTAAATCAAAGTCAGTTCTATAAGCTAATCCATACAATTCTTTTAATCCAAAAGGATAATTATACTCAATATCAATTGTTCGTTTCGAGTAATGAGCCAATTCATTTTTATCTATTTCATGATAATAAACTTCATCCTCTTTAATACCCAAAGATTTTATCCAATCTTTCATATCTTCCAACCACTCCTCAAACACTTTTTGCCATTCTGAATCATCTTTTGGCGGAGCGATAAAATATTCCATTTCCATCAAATTAAATTCCACTTGTCTAAACAAATAATTACCCGCTGTTATTTCATTGCGAAAAGCTTTGCCGTATTGAGCTATTCCGAAAGGCAATTTAACTCGCATTGTATCTGTTATATTTTTAAAATTTACAAACATTCCTTGCGCTATCTCTCCACGCAAAAAAACTGGCTTCGCATCACTTGATATCGGCCCGATATGAGTCTCAAACATCAAATTAAAAGTTCGTGGTTCCGTCAACTCACCTTTGCATTTTGGACAAGGTAATTTTGAAACTCCTTCAAGAGCAATATTTTGTTCTTCAGCAAGATGATCAGCTCGAAATCTTTCTTTGCATTTTTTACAATCAATCAATGGATCCGTAAAGTTATCAACATGCCCTGAAGCCTCCCAAACTTTGGGATTCATTAAAATCGCGGAATCCATTCCAACCATATCAGCCCGAGATTCCACAAACTTTTTCCACCAAGCATCAATAATATTTTTCTTAAGTTGAGCGCCATATGGACCATAATCCCAAGTATTAGCCAACCCGCCGTAAATCTCTGAACCAGGATATACAAACCCCCTTCTCTTCAAAAGCGCCACTAACTTATCCATCTTATTTTCATTTTTAGACATATCTATTTAAAACTTCCAATCACTACAGCAATTATTTTTATAACGTTAATCCTGTCTCGTTCTACGTCATAACTTTAAGATATGCTTAGCGACTAGTTCAAAGTAATTAATCATGCTGTAGTAATATTGATGCTTAGATTTTTATTAGATCGACATGACATCTTTTTCTTTTTGCGCAACCAGTTCCTCAACTTTTTTATTAGCCCTACCTACCACTTCATCCAATTTTTCTTGATAAGAATACTTTTCATCTTCAGTTATGGTCTTTGCTTTTTCATCTTTAATAATTTGTTCACGAACTTCTTCGCGTATATTTCTAATAGAAATCCTGGTTTGTTCGGCCTTTTGATTAATTAGTTTAACTAAATCCTTGCGATTCTCTTCGGTCATTGGCGGTAAATTCAAATGAATTACAGTACCAGCAACTTTAGGAGTTATACCCAAACCAGAGCCAATTAACGCTTTTTCAATCTCTTTAACTAAATTTTTATCCCATGGCTCAATTTGAATCGTGCGCGCATCCGGTATGGTTATTGAAGCCACGCCTTTCAAATCCATGCTTTGGTCGTAAGCTTCAATTCTAATATCCTCCACCAATTCAGCTGTTGCGCGATTAGTACGCAAATTTTTAAGATCTTTCGTAAAATGGGCTAAAGTCTGTTCAAAACCAGACTCGGCCTCTTGTATATAATTTAACATATATTTGAAATAACATTTTGCACAATTTTTAGCTTTTAGTCAACAAAAAATCAAAATCGGATTCTGAAATTAAGAACCTCAAGCTTATTCATACAAAATATTATTTTGATACTTTAATCATCTTTTTATTTTAGATGGCTTAATCCCCAAATAAGCCAAATTACCATCAATTGGATCAATTAACACAACCGAACCATGATTTGTCGTGGGTAATTTTTTAACTTCCCAAGTCATACCAGCGTCTTGCGTAAAGACTAAAGCAGTTGGGCCTGTATATATCATCTTTTTCGGATCATTCGGATCAATAGCTAAATCGGAAATTTTATTTTCGCCTATATCAGTTATTAAAGACATGGCCTCCCATGTAGCTCCTTGATCAATTGACTTTGCAATACCATCTTTATGCACTAAATAAATCAAATTCGTATCAACCGGATCAGGCACAACCTTAACAACCCTACGAGCATTCCCGATATCGCCAAACTCTTTACGAATTTGCAACCAAGTCACTCCAGCGTCTAAGCTTTTCCAAATTCCATCTCCATCCGTACCAGCATACACTAATCGCGAATCATGCGGACTTATAACCAAAGATGAAATTGGCGCGTTCGCTCGTTTTATCACTTTCCAAGATTCACCCTCATCTTCCGATTTGAGTATATCGCCATTACTTACACCGGCATAAATCAAAGTTGGATTAAACCAATCTACTATTATTTGAGTAAAAGAAACTTCGGTACGCGGATCAAAAAATTTAACTTCCCAATCTCTGCCACAAGTTTTTGTTTTATAAATCTTATTTCCGCTAACCGCATACAAAGTGCATTTATTTTTAGAATCAACTGCCACGGCTCTTACATTTTTTGCTTCCAAAGTTTCAGATCTGCGCCAAGAATCTCCTCCATCATAAGAATATATCAATCCATTTTCCAATGTACCAAGGTATATAGCCAACCTATCTTGCGGATCAATAGTAATAAACTGTACACCAAATTCCGCCACCGAAGGCGTAAGAGTTGCGCCTTCTACATATGCTATTTTATGCACCCATGTTTGACCTCTATCCGAAGTTTTCCAAATACCCATATCCGGCCCAGCTGTAGAGGTATTTTTTTTAGGAGCAAAGCATCCTTGTCCTAATAAAGGCAGTATTAAAAATAATGCCAAAACCCAAGCAATATTTTTTGAAATATTATTTTTCATATATTTATATTATACAACAAAATCAAGAGCAATGAAATAAACCACTCTTCTTGTCATTTTTCATCTGAAATAAATCAATCTATTCTTTGAAATTGTATATAAAAACACACTAACTAATAACCAATGAGCTCGGATAAGCATTCGGCAAACCTGTGGGCAGTATTAAATTTTTATTACGAGATACCTGAATCGCGGATCCTTCTAACATAATTCTGGGACTAATTGATCCATTTAAAGCATTCAAAGCATCAATTATACCCTGCCCCAAAATAATACTTTTATCGGTTTCGGTAGCCATTAAATTTCGCACTTCTTCCATACAAGCATTCAAAGCATCACTCCAACCCTCACGAGAATCTTCTTGCTCTTCAACTATACGTCTTAACTCATCAATTGCCTCTAAACGAACTCCTAAACTCTTTGCGTTCACAAAATCAATAGCCCCTTGACGATATGGAATTAATACATCTTTTTCCATCATAGCTAAACCGGGTTTGCCTCTAGCCCCTCTTGCAAGTTTTTTGGCGCTTATAGCATCCTTCCCTTTGGCAATCAAAGCCGAAAAAATTAAATCCTCAGCCACCAATCCCATACTAATATGAACCATTCTGCTAAAAATTGTGATCGGGATTGTAGATAATTGTTCGGCTATACCAATAAAAACCGTATCCGAGGGTGGATCTTCCATAACTTTCAACAAAGTATTAAAACCTTCTTGATTCAACCAATCTATTCTGGGCAAATACACAATCATTCTATTTGCAATTTGCGGTCTTTCATATAATCTAGCTCTAGCCTCACGCACTATTTTTACCCCTATCTCTTTTTTTCCTTCTTCGGGAAGCAAAACTATCACATCCGGATGTGTTTCCAATGATCTTATTTCATCCAAATCAGCCAATCCGCGCACAAATTTTTCCGCTAATAGTGTTTTTCCGATATGCGCCGGCCCACTAAATAAATACGCAAAAGCCGGCTTTTTCTTCCAAAGGGGTAACATTTTTTTAATTGATTCATGACCTATAACTTCATTCAAATTCATGCTTAAAAGCTTACCACAAATTAAAAACATAAAGCTAGATGCTCAAAAATTTAACTATACAAAACAAATATAATATTTCCTCTCAATCTAAAGAAAAAACCGGCATTTCTGCCGGATTCCTAATAAGTGATGAGATTATTCTTATAAGAAAGGAACGTTTTCAATGCCGATTCCAAATAAAATCGGCGCGTCAAATCTACCCTGAATGGGCTCGACTTTTGGATCAAGGATCCCATGTCTTCCGTAACGATAACCCGCGCCAATCCTGCCCAAAAGATAAAGATTAAATCCCTTAACCGCCTCATTCGGTTCATTAAGGTCTGCGATGTTCAACCGCCCTTCGGCTTGCGGACCAATCCAGAATAAACGACCTTGTTGAACATCGGTTCGACTATAACGATGAGTTCCTATTCCGATGGAAACGCTTCCCGAATCTGCCGAATAGCGATATCCGCCAAAAAGATGCATTTCCAACATACTCTTTTCAAAGTAATCAGAAGCTTTTCCGCCTCCAAAAACCACAATCGCGCGATGACGGCCGTTTGTTGATAGAGATGGATACAAACCTGCCTCCAAGCCTCCAGCACGCATAAACTCATCGTATAAGGTAAAAGATTGAAAAGTAAAGTAAAAATTCATACTCCAACCCATAAGAGCCGGCTCGATATTCGCCATGTTGCTTTTCTTAACCTCTTCAGCCAATCCCATGGCCGCACTAGCCATGGCTTCAGTACCATTCATCCGTTGTTCAAGGCTGTTTATTCTCGAATTGAAGTGTTTGGCATATTCAATGATATGATTGCTCATTAAATGCAAGTGCTCGTTATAACCAACCAAAGTCAAGTCAATATCTTTTAACAATTGCACTTGTGCTTCGTAGTTATTCGAAATATTCACAGGTACTGGTTGACCCTGATTCACGTAACTTTGCGCACGATTTTCTAAATCCTTCAATCTAGATTCAATTGCCAAAATTTGCTCGTATATTGCCTGATGCGTGTAGCAAAACTTTTCGGTTCCACCCGGTTGGGTTAAATAAAAACCTCCAACAGCTTTACAAGCATCTTGCTTAGAAGGGCTTTTAACAGTCTTTTGCGTCGAATTAGTCGTATTGCGTTTGTCACTTTTTTTCGCCGGTGGACAGTTGGAAGGGCAATGATTAGTCACACCTTCATAACAAGCTCCTAACAACGCACTAACCGCACTTTTTTCACCTGCTGATAATTTATCATTCGCGCAAGCCGGAATATTACCGCACAACGCAGTAATGTCACGCTTTGATTCATCAAAACAAATTAACTTCAATTGAGCTTCGCAAGCCTTGATGCATTGATCCAATGCCGATGCTTCAGCTTTTGCTTCATACACAAACAACAGAGAAAACATCACTGTAACCATCATTATACGAAGTTTCATTTTTCTCTTCTCCTTCTCCCTTTTGTCTCTTTCTTTATTAAGTGAAAGTTCAATTTTTCTGGCTTATTTAGACAGTTTTTTCCACTTTTGTCAAATATCCAACCTTTTTTAACTCAAAAAAACGCTAAATCTAGTGATTAATTAACATAACATCACTTTCTATTCTTTCTTTAAAAAAATAAAGTCGTTCTCTCTCAACACTTACTAAAATTATTTTCTTTACAAAAAAAACCCCTTCAAGCAAGCGCTTAAAGAGGTTTAAAGCATAAAAGTTACATTAAATATTACATTAAGAAGATATTAGCCTCGCCCATTACATGATTATTCCACTACCGGACGAGAGTTGTAGTATGGGAAGGATCCAGACGCCTCGCAACTTTGAGTACCGGACGGCTTCATGACACCGTTGGATTCCCATCGTTGTTTTACCGGAACGCCATCTTTCCACAAACGCACTGTGCAGAGAAGCGTAATCGCGTGCCCCTCCATGGCATCAACTTGAGTCGGGGTAACACATGGTGCCGGAGCATTGCCAGAGCCATCACCCGCATATCGACCAAAGCCCACAGAGCCCTGCCCCACAAATGTAGGATAATCAGGAGCCGGGACATCGAACGTGCAGGCTGTCTTTCTGCCTGTGCTAACGCATCCGGTCAGCGGACCATATGCGCGACCCGCCCAAGAACCCTCTGGTTGAGGTGACTGCGCCCATGTTTGAGCTTCACAGTCCACTTCATACTTAAGGGTAACATTGGTACTAGCGGTGCCACACACTCCGCCTTCGTCAATTTGCCCATCACAATTGTTATCTTTCCCATCGCACACTTCCGTGGCTCCGGGATGAACAGAGGCGTCTCCGTCATCGCAATCACCGGCAATGCTCACATATCCATCCGGCTTTTGCACAGAGACTTTAGTGCGGTTGGGGTTGCCGTACGAATCGCCATCCGCATCCTCGTACCAAGTCTGCGAAGTACCACACACTCCGCCTTCATCGACTTGCCCATTACAATTATTGTCTTTCCCATCACACACTTCCGTGGCTCCGGGATGGACAGAGGCGTCTCCGTCATCGCAGTCATCGTTGTTGCCTACATGGCCCGAAGGCGGATTGGTTCCGGTAACCGGATTCGCTTCCGCATCCCCATAACCATCACCATCCGCGTCTGGAAAATATTCGCATACACATTGCTCATACTTTCCATCCACACACTTTTGCGTACCACTCGCCCCATCAGGGCATTTGCAATCGCGCATTGCGCCTTCCGGCTCACATTCAGGAGCTTTACTTCCTGTGCCACCGGCTCCTGCCATTCCGCCAGTTCCACCAGTAGCTCCCGTGCCCCCGGTTTCAGTTCCACCGGTTTCACTCCCGCCCGAGCCAGCTTCTCCCCCGCTTCCAGCCATTCCGCCAGATGCGCTGAGATCAGCAAAGTCATCGGTCTCCTCAAGACATCCACCAAACACCAAGCCACAAACCACAACGATAAAGCTCATTTTTTTCATCTTATTCCTTCCTTTCTTTTTTTAAAGTTCATTTTCGCTAAAAGAGCGAAATTTTTTATTTTTAGATCAAATCCGATCCAAAACTTCAATCTTTTTATTGATTAAAGCCTTGGAAAGAATGGGCGAATTAAACTTAATTCGCCCAAAGACTGTAATAAACTAGAATTAGAATTGACCCATGACGCCAATGCCAGCGCCAAAGGTCGCACCCGATTCTCCACGCATGGGTGGGGAGGGATGCTGTTCAGTGGGAGCGCGAAGAAAGGCAGAATCTCCATACGCAAGATTCATGTGAGGAACCACACAAAAAGAACCTTGCGAGTATGCCTCCGCTTTAGGGCAGAAGGAGAACGCCACTTCTCCGCCATACCGCCTACCCATGGCCTTAAAACCATCCATGAGCAAAAGCTGTTGCCCCATGCCTCGGAGATGGAGTTTGTATTGTCCATCATCATCAAGGTCGAACAGTGGCCCGGTGTAGATAGTTCCTTCAAGACCAAGAGCAGAGTTTCCACTCTCTTTCATTTCGCTAGAACTACCAATTCCGAGCCTTCCTCCGAGTTCTAATCGCAAAGAGCTGGTATCAGAAAGAGGTGGGGTGATCCAACCACCCTCCAGGGCCATTCCAACATAATTCCGCCCTGCATAGCGAGAATATGTCCCTGTGGCGCCCAGTCGAAAGATTTGTCGATCGCGACCAAGTCGTTGAACCGCTTCGCACAAATCCCTCACACCTTGTGGCGCATTTTGATCCGCGCACATGGTGTTCAGAATCGCTTGATGACGGTCAACACGTTCATCCAAACCTTCCAATCGCTCTCGAAGGAATTTTACACCTTCAGCATTGAGCTCAATCTGCTGGGCATGGCCGTTTAGAATAACCATGACTTCCGCCATCTTACCCTCAACACCATTCAATCTGGTGTTTGTTTGAGAAGCGAAAGTCATCAGCCGATTCAAGCCCTCTGCAATAACTTCCGCATTGGGCTCCACATTCGTAGGAAGGCAAACTCCAAGACCTTTGTAATACTCGGTCTTGGTTCCATCATTCGCCTTGACTGTTCGAACCATGCGCCATGACTTGGATAGCTCGTAACCATCCGGACAAACGCATGCGCCCTGTTCAATACGAGCTGTATTTTCCTTATTCTGAACAGTGTATTTATTATCTTCAAAAACAATACGCTGTTCAGTGGGAGCTTCGCACTTCTCCCAGGTAAAGACGCGCTTTGTTTGCGCGCGTGCCTTTTCGAGGCACTTGGCGATATCATCGCATGTCTCAACCTTATTATCCTTTGAAGCATCGCTCGAACTATCTGACGAGTCACTCCCTCCTGCAACTTCTCCTTCTTCAGCGAATACCATTTTCACAGAAAAAACGACGAATAAAACAGAAAACGCAAAACTCCAAAACAACTTGTTCGTATTCATCTCTTTCTCCTTTTGCCCCGCACATTGGGGCGCTTGTTGTAGCGCCCCTTTAGAGGGCAATGGTTTGACTTTTCCACATTTCTCTTAAGTCTCTTAAGAGAAACTTTTTTTCTAGTTTCTTTTTTTCTAGTTTAATGTAAAGTTCGCATCACACACATTATTGCCGTGTGATGTTTAAGTCGTCTCATGGTGGATGAGGTGAGGAGGAAAACATCCCACCCGCGCATGAAACGGCTTAAAAACCACACTTCAGTAAAGTTACGAATAGAGAACATTAGCATAATTTAATCAAAATGTCAATAGTAAAATTATTGATCAATCAATAATCAACTCCATTTTAACCACATCTATTTAAACTATTCGAGTATAAACAAACTTCAATATAAAAAAATTACTTAATTTAGCAAAAAAATTAATTCATTTCCTTATTTTATAGAAATGAATTTCGTATTTATTACACTAAAAACTATTATTTATAATTAATTAAAATTATCTCACCCTTTTTATTCTGCCCAACACCCACGCCGAACCAATAAGTAGCCCTAGTAAAGAGCCAAAGCTCAAGTTCGTAGCAAAATCCGGTTTAGCAAAATATCGGCTCGGCAAAGGATCATCAATTATCTGCACACGTACCGAATATCCAAAAAAATTAGGAGCTTGTTCAGCAAGTTGACGCGAAACAGCCACCGCAATAGCCGTAGCTTGAGCCCTTTCTGGATGATAAGCCGTAACATACATTATACCCGTGCCGGGCGTAACCCCAACTTGCACGGTTCGCGCCCATTCGCGCCGTTTTTTTATTTCATCGTTCAAAGTAAAATAATTAGCATTAACTCCACCCTCTTTTATCACTCCATTAAAAAAACTAGATGAAAAAACCAATTCAACCAAATTTTGCCCTATTCTTTCTGTGGATTTTATGGCCGTATAAGGATCCACTCCGGTAACATTTGTTTGCGTAATCAATAATCTAACTTGTGAAGAATATTTTTTGGTTTGCATCAAAGAAAAAATCAAAGCCAAAACAAAACCCAACGCCGTCAGTAAAACTATGAGACGCCATCCACGAATGTACAAATTAAATAAATTGATAGAGGGCATGAAACTAAATACTATTATAATCCAAAACTCATTTCGTTTTTAAAATGTTTTGCTTGTAATTTGTTTTCCAAGTGTTACAGGGATATCGAGCTCTTCGCCGTTACGCCATACTCTAAGAGTAACATTAGCGCCCGGAACAAATTGCAAAATAATATCCCCAAGATCCAAACTTTCATCTATTATATCACGATCAACTCGTAAAATCACATCGCCAGCTTTTAAACCCGCAACAGCCCCTGCTCCACCCGGTATAATTGCCGGTAAATTTACGTTCGCCGAATACAACCACGCGCCTTTTTCTGGCAATTTCAAATTCGAATCAAGCGAACGCACTAAAGAAACATTTACACTTCTTACACCCAAAGTCGCATGCTCAATTTGTTGTTTAGTTATTAAACTCTGCAAAGATCCTGAAACTATTGCTCCCGGAATAATGTTTAATCTATCGCCTGATCCGGATTCGATCAAACCGACCAATGCCCCACTAGCATCCCAAACCGAAGCTCCGGCTTCGGATTCTTGAATTTGTCCGATTGCTACAATTCTCCGACTTATATTATCTGATGAAACAGCTTCCCCCGAATTATTTGCTCGTGACGAGGCTATAACGGAAGGAATAAATTGCGTTGGTCCAACCTCAAGCCATACACCAATTCCAGATCTTCCGGACAAAGGTTTGGCAAATGAAGCCACAGAAGCATTAGAAGCATTAATTTTTAAGAATGCAACATCCGTTGATGAATCCAAAATAATTTGTTCAACTCTATTCATTTTTGCATCATGCCAAATATATAAATTTGAATTCAAAACAGGTTTAATCGCTTCATGCGCTGTAGCAAACCAGCCATCCGAAGTCATGGCCACGGCTCTTGCTTTTGCATCGTCTTCAGTTAAGGCTAAAACAGTTGATTTAGGTTTTTGAGCATAAACAATACCCACAGTTGATTGGCGGTCCAATAAAGATTTTGGCGCCAATCTCGGCGAACCATCAAGCATGGTTAATGGTACTAATTTTATTGTGGTTGATGCAACACTTGAATCAACTTCAACTCCGGTTTTAGTTCCTGATGCCATATTATGCGTGTGAGCAGACAATTCTCTATAATCCACTAAAATCTTATTCGCAGTTTTATCAGCCATTATCCACCCCGCCATACCACCAGCAACTATTGATAAAAAAACTTGCCCCGTTATCAATAAGGCAATCATCAAATATCTTTTTACATTGGCTTTCATAATTTATATGCAAATAATATAACAATATCCAAGCCTTTTTTCAAGATAAATATTTATCTACAACCATCGTGATGTGATTAATATAACACTTAATAAAATCACTGCCGTCGCGCCCTCCAGCCATGCCTGCTTTTTAACCGGCAAAGGATTATATAAATATCGACGTAAGCGCAACATAAAACTAAACAAAATCATTGCTATAGCGCCTTGAGCAAACATGGATAAAGGCAACATTATTCCCAACAATCCTAAATGCAAACCCGTTATAAAACCTACCAGCATCCATCTTTGATTCTGTTCTTTAGTTGCTTCTGGATGACCCGTTGTGCGAAACAAAATTAATCCCAACACTACCATAATCAAAACATGAATCCAAAAAGGGGTATGCACAAAAATGATAAGACCAACGGAAGTTGCCACTATATAATAAATAATAAAAGGCACATAAGCGATATTTACCCTAGATAATCCATGAACCGGATATCTAGGCGGAGCAAAAGCTAGCAAAAACAAAAGCTCCAATGAAAGATAAGTGCTCACACCTGCCAAAATCATAATCGCAATTATTTGCGTGCTCCCTTCAGCAAGTAATAATGCAAAAATTAACGCGAAGATAAAAATTAAAGTTGGTAGCATTTTTTCTATTAAATCCTTATAACCAACTCGCCCACGCGCCATCCAAAAAGAAGCCAAAGGCAAAAATATCACTCCAAACAAAGCCATCCAAGGATATTGAAACGGATAACGAGTTTGAATCCAAAAACTTAAAACAATTGCTATCGAGCAAATAAAAGGCAATAAACGATAAAAAAATATCATGGCTTTAGAGGACCGATTAATAATCTAACTTTCGTGTCGGATATCGTTACATCTTGAATTCCATATCCATTATCTAAAAGAATTTTCCAAGTGCCAACATCTCTTTCAAAAAAATATCCAATCATTTGCATAGACAAACTGCCAGGTATTGGCAAATCGCCAATTTTAGCATCTTTAACTTCCAACATAACTGTTCCATTATTATGCAATACGGGCATCATCTTTACTAATATTTGCGCCTGAAAAATCTCTTTCCATGTTATATAAAAATACATTTCAATTTCATCCTGCAAAAATACAACTTGCGCAATTTCAACTTTATACTCCGGATTACGCAATCCTTGATGCACAACTCCTTGCAATAAACCCGTAAAATCTTTTTCACTTACATCCAAAGCAATAGGAATCTGATTATCCACGCTTTTTTCTTGCAATCTTTTTGTTAAACTATCACTAAATTGATTCCAATCCTGCGGTTGCGCGATTACTATTCTGGTCGGTTTAGGCGCATTGTAAAAATTAGCAAAAATCGGCAAAGCCAATAATCCTGATTTTAATAAAAAAAATAAAATTATCAAAATAAAAATTAAAAATGTTGCCAAAATCAAAATTCCACTGCTAAAAATATCTCCCCAAATTATTTTAGCCGGTTTTACAATCCTTTCCTTTTCAGAAACAGGCTTCAGCGTTGGCAAAGGCGGTATTAAATTTTGTTGATTCGCTTGTTTTGTTTGAAAATCGTCATTAATAGAACTTGTTGTAATCAAAGGAGGAGTTTCTTGAGGTAACGGAGGTATTGGAGGAATATTGACAGTTGGAATTTCATTCGCACTTTCCATGCTTTTAACTTGTTCCAAATTATTTTCTATATTTGTTTTTTCTTCATCAGGCATAGGATTTTTGCAATATTTCGTTTATAAATCTCTTAACATCTATAATAAGTTTAATGAATTTTAAATATCAAATTCTGGATTCTCTATAAATTCTAATTTCTTTTATTATAACCATGAAAGCCGTGGCAAAAGGGATAGCCAATAATGCTCCCGCTATACCAAACAAACGAGCGCCCACTAACATAGAAACAATACTAATTAAAGGATTTAAACCTACAGCCTTCTGCATAATTTTAGGAACTATAATATGATTTTCGGCCTGTTGTATCACTATCAACGCCACTAAGATCAACAATCCTTGCAAATTTGATTGTGTAAAAGCCACAAAAATAATTGGCACACTACTTAATATCGGACCCAAATATGGTATAAATTCTAACAAACCCGCGAAAATAGCAAAAACCAAAGCCCCCTCAATCCTAAACATGCTCAAAGCAATAAATACCATTATTCCTATAAGAAAACTTAAAATAGCCTGCCCCGCAAACCAACGCCCCATCTGTTGTTGCAACTCGTCAATCAAATGTAAAGCAAATTTTTTATGTTTTTTTGGAATCCAATCATTAACCAATGTTAAAGCTTTTTTATCTTGAGCCACCAAATAATAAGTCATAACCAAAACTATTACCAAAGTAGCAATACTTCCAAAAATTCCTGACAATACTTTTAATACATTGGCAACAATTTCAGCAATTTTTGTTTGTATCGAAGCAAAGCTACCATCCGGCAATAAATCATATTTTGCTGTGATATCTTTTATACCGCTCATAGCGTCTTGCAACGATTCCCATTTGGCGCCAAATATTGGACCCAATTTTAAAGCCTGATCCACTAAAGTCGGCACCATCAACATTATAGTTAAAATCAACAATCCTATTCCTATAATATAAGCAAAAATAACTGTTAAGCCTCTAGGCACATGATATTTATAAGCCCAATCAGCCAAAGGTTGAATCAAAGATGCTAAAAATAGAGCCGTGGCTATGATAAAAATCACTTGCCAAGCACGCCATAACAAAAATAATCCGGCCAAAACAGCCAATATCTTCAACAAAGTTGCCACTGTAATATTTACCTGAATTTGTTGCATAATAAACCCAACCACCCCATTATTAACAGTATAACACATCAACCGAATGGTAACAGTATATAATTAATTTGAGATTCAGCAATTTTTAGTTTATAGTAATTCCTATGTCTATTCTAGCCGTAAACCGTAAAGCTAAATTTGAATATGAATGCCTCGATATTTTTGAGGCTGGTTTGGAGTTAACTGGCCAAGAAGTAAAATCCATTCGTGATGGAGGAGCTAAAATTGACACGGGTCATATTATTGTCAGAAAAAATGAATTATGGCTTATCGGAGCCAATATTGCGCCATATAAAAGAGCCTCCAATATCAAAGATTACGATCCTCAAAGATCTCGTCGATTGTTATTACACAATAAACAAATCAAACAATTAATGGGTAAATTAAGCGAAAAAGGCTTGACAGCCATACCTGTTTCCCTATATACTCGCGGTAATCGCATAAAGCTCGAACTATGGCTGGCGCGTGGTAAAAAGACCTTTGAAAAACGGCAAAAAATAAAAGAACGCGATATAAATCGCGAAACTAAGCGTATTCTCCGTGAACATAATTATTAATATTATATTGTTATATTAAAGTTAAAGTTTATCAAAATTAAATCCGGGGATGCCGAGCTTCGACGGTGCGTTTCAACTTATTCTGCAGGTCGAGCTGATACAACTCGTTAAACTGCATCAAAAACGATAATTGCCAACATCGTAGAAAAAGCTAAAGCCGCCATTGCCAACGCAATGCGCGCGCCTCAAGCTGTACCGGTTCTCGCTTAAGACAACCGTCGATCCCCGTAATGAGCTCGTCATTACGGCGTGTATCGTCATATTACGAGCTAAGGTTTACATTCCGGCGCCAATGTAAACACAAAAAGGCATGCGCCAACAGTTATCGCAACTCGCTTGCTCCAAGCGATAACTGTATATTTGAGCAAGCCAAGCCTGTGAAGATGAATAAGCGGTTCGTATCCGGACAGGGGTGCAACTCCCCTCATCTCCACCAACTAATTAAAATTAAAGTTTTTCAAGATTAAAATCCATTAAGATAAATAAATTACTCTTAATAAATTTCAATCTTTAAACTTGATAAATTAATGAAAAACTTATAACTTTAATCGTGTAACTCAAAATATTAAATGCGCATACATTATAAACGCCGTCGAACACTACATAAATTCGACCAAATAAAATACCGGTACAATGATAAAATTCGAGTGCCGGAAGTTAGAGTTATTGATGACGAAGGCGTGCCAAAAGGCATCATGCCAATCAAAGAAGCTCTAGCTTTAGCCGAAGAACGTGGCATGGATTTAGTCGAAGTTTCGCCCAAAGCCGAACCTCCGGTTTGCAAACTTCTGGATTATGGCGCATTCAAATATCAAAAAGAAAAAGAACTTAAACAACAAAAAGCTCATGCTCGCAAAGTTGAAGTCAAAGGCATCAGATTATCAGTAAAAATAGGTGTTGGAGATTTAGAAATCCGTAAAAAACAAGCTCTCAAATTTTTGGAAGAAGGTCAAAAGCTAAAAATCGAAATAATTCTCCGCGGACGCGAAAAAGCTCATGGTGACATAGCTATACAAAAAATCCAAGAATTCATCGCGCAAATAGCTGAACACTACGAACTTTTTACCGAGCAAGCTCCTAAACGCCAAGGAGGTAACATTTCGGCAATAATCGGCAGAAAATCTTAATAATCTAATTCAAGCTCTCGATTTCTAGTCACTGGCTCATTTAGCTGATGGCTGGTAAATGATGGCTAGTAACTAAAAATATGTCTGGTAAAATGAAAACTCATAAAATGATAAGCAAACGGGTAAAGGTCACAAAATCTGGAAAGTTATTAAAACGTGCGGGAGGTCAAGATCATTTTAATAGTCGAGAATCCGGTAACACCACACGAGGTAAACGCTCCGATAAAATCATTTCAAAAGCTTTTACCCGCACAGTCAAAGTACTGGCTCGCGTTAAATAAAATACACAATAAGTATTACATCAATCTTATTCTTATATTTTAATTTAAATTTTTATACCTAATTCAGTATGCCCAGAGTAAAACGCGGTACACATCATATTAAACGCCGTAAAAACATTCTTGCCCGCACCAAAGGAATGATGTGGGGAAGAAAATCTAAAATAACACAAGCCAAAGTTGCTTCCACTAAAGCGGGTTTGCATGCATTTACTGATCGCAAACTCAAAAAACGTATAAACAAAGGATTGCAAAATATTCGTATTAACGCATCTGCAAGATTACTTGATACTTCATATAGCAAATTAATTGGACAAATTAAGAAAAAGAACATCAAATTAAATCGTCGCGTTTTGGCTCAAATAGCCGATAAATATCCAGTTGTTTTTGAAAAAATCGCTAAAGTTTAAAAAATATCCACATATTAAACAAAAAATCCGCTCAAAATCGGATTTTTTTGTGATATAATATCAACATAATTATACGTTCAATCTCTACGTCATATTCAATAAGTCTAACAAATTACATTTATTGAATCTTCGTTAATATTTTAATATTTTATGTTAAAACAAGAAGGGTTATCATCTCCATCTTCTCAAGAAAAATTTTCTTCCAAGCAAGAAAAGCAACCAAAAATTAAAGAGATAAAACAACTTGCACCCGAATCACAAGAGGCGCAAAATTTTTATATTTCCACTGAAAAACTTTTAGATAAATATCATCAAAATCTTATCCAATACAATAAAGAATTGATGTCTTCCTCATATAATGATGAAATTGCAAAGGACCTAAAAACAGAATTACAACAGATGTGGGATCAGCTTCATAACCTTACGCCTACAATCAAAGAACATGAATACATGGTCTTGGATCAAGATATAAAAAATAAAATGATAGAACTATCTAATGAAATAGATAATCTACCCACATTTCCCGGCCAAGATCTCGAACCTCGTGAAGCTAAAAAACCAGCATTAAATCGCAACATTGATACAGTTATTGTTAATCGCGAAAACGCCAAAAAACAAGCAGAAGAGCATCTTCGCAATCAAGAAAAAGTCAAAGCCATGCGTAAACAATTAGCTAAGCTCAAGTCATCGTTTGCGGGTAGCTATAAAATGAACACAGTTCACGCTTCAATTTTACTACCACAAATTGTTGCCTTGCATAAAAATAAAGGCGTTCAACAAAAAGGACAAGGAGGAATTTTAAATTGGATCAAAAACATCGCTGGAGCCCCAGATAAATCAACAAGTAAATTTACAGCCGAAGAAAGAGCCAAATATTTAGCATTAGATTTAACAAAATTTAAAGCTGATCTCAAAGAAATTCAACAAAGAGAAAAAGAATATAACACCCTTTGGAATCAAGTTCAAAAAACTGAAAAAAGCAAAAATTTTGATATTGTCGAAGATTTGGAACCTGATGACAGTATCAGCTTTGTAACCCTACGCGAAGGCTTCAATGATGAAATTCGTAATGCTTACAATGAAGGAGACTCTGCCAAAGCACTACAGTTAAAACAAGAATTGGATGAAGCTTATAAAAATCTACAGGCTCATTTCCCAGAAATTTTGCGAGAACGAGTAGAGCAATATCCAATGGATAATTTTTCCGATCAAGAATCCATAAATCCAACCGAAGTTACTCGCGAATTCGAATCAGCTAAAACTTTAAAAACACAAAGCACTAAAGACTTAGAAATTGAGTCTGCTGTTACACTTAAAACTCAAAAAACCGAACAACTAGAAAAAGAAAAACAAGTAGAAGCAGAGAGAAAAGAAAGACAAGCAAAAATCGAGGAAACCATCAAATCTTTTGGAGGTGATGAAAAAGCTCGACAAAAAGCCTCACAAATGTGGGAAGATGCTTTTGTAAAATTAGCCATGGTTGAACGCTCCGGTATATTGGAACCAGGTAAAAAAATTGGAAACGCTTTAGATTATGTTCATGCTTACGCCACCATGCAAATGAAAGCCACCGAAATGGAACAATTGATGGCTCAAGCTGAGCAAAAAATCATTAATGATACAATAGATTCTTTTGGAGGAGGAGAAGCTGGCAGAGACAAAGCTGGAGAAATTTGGAATTTAGCCAATCAAATGATGGGTCAAGATTCTTCAGAAGCCGAAGTGCAACGTCAATTTGGTTTTACGCGCATGGAATATGTTGAAGCTTGGGCTGATTTATCCAAGGCTCATATCAAAAAAGACAAGGATCTTATAGAATCATTGGAACAACGAGTATACAACATGACTAAAAAATTATTAGGAGAAGAAGGTCAAAATCTAACCAAAAAACGTTTTGACTCAGAATGGAATTTCTTAGTCGATTCTGGTGCTTCTCGTATGGGAAACATGCGCGGAATTGGTCAAAATCGCGCCCGCCAAGAATTAGGTCAGCAAATTGAAAAAATTTCTGGCCCGCAACCTATCGAGCTAACTACCGAAGCTTCTCGTAGCACCGAACGCATCTCCGGTCCCAAAGCATATAGCATGGAATGGGCCATGAATTTATTACCTAATGCCAATTTAGAATGGGATAAAATTGCCAACACTATTTCTGCAAAACCTTACAATGAACGTAGAACAATATTAAACACCATTAATAATGAAATAAATAATCTTATTAATAAATTAAATCGATTAGATGACATATCTGAAGAATATAAAAATCTTAAAGCAATAACCGAGATTATGGTCGGGAATCCACCAGAAGCGACTCGTTATGTCATGCTTAAAGTTTTCACGGATGGGGCTTTTTTCAACGTCAAACCCAATGATGCAAAAGCTAAAAAAGCCATTCTAGATACAATTAAAGCCATAGATCAATTATTAAAATCCAAGCCTGAAACTAAATCTAAATCCTCACTAAAAGAAGAGTCACCTACTCTAAAAAATAAAGATCTTGTACCAACATTAAAAAGAAAGCCTACTAAAACATTAAAAAGACCTAAAAAACCAAGCTCATCACACTCTCCAACTTTAAGAAAAAAATAATTTCAGAAAATATTAAAACTCCGCATACGCGGAGTTTTATAATAATTAATTCAATTATTTTTCTCTTCTTTGAATTTCTATTCTCAAATCGGTTATAAATTCATCTTTTTGTTTTTGATATTGATCTTTCACTCCCCGTTTACGAATAGTCAAATCACCAGTAATTTCTTTATCTCCAAAAACAATCATATAAGGCACTTTTTTTAATTCAGCGTTACGAATTTTTTTGCCAACCGATTCTGCAACCTGATCAATTTCAGCGCGAATACCAAAATCCCGCATTTGTGTCATTATTTTTAAAGCCGGCTCTATATGCCTATCCGCAACAGGCAATAGCATTACCTGTATCGGAGCCAACCAAGTTGGGAAAGCTCCAGCATAATGCTCAATTAATAAACCAATAAAACGTTCAAAGGACCCAAATAAAGCCCTATGCAACATATATGGCTGTTCCTCAACATCCTCTTTATTAATATAAGTCATTTTAAATCTCTCTGGCAGATTGAAATCAAATTGCAATGTGGAACATTGCCATTCTCGTCCTAAACAATCTTTTATTTTAAAATCAAGCTTTGGGCCATAAAACGCAGCTCCACCAACATCCTTAGTTATATTCAATCCTTTTTCACGCGCAACTTTTTCTAATACCTTTTCTGTAAATTCCCAGCCCTCGTCACTACCAATTGCTTTTTGTTTTTTCGGATCTCTTACGGATAAATAAACATGAACGTCTTTTATATCAAAACCAAACGATTTAAACATGAATAAAGTAAAATCCACAACATTTTTTAATTCAGTTTCAACTTGATCAGCGCGACAAATAATATGCGCGTCATCTTGTGTAAATCCACGCACTCGAGTCAATCCAGATAATTCGCCTTTCTTTTCAAATCTATAAACCGTTCCACACTCTGCCCATCTAAAAGGTAAATCGCGATAAGATTTAAGTCCATTTTTATATATTTGCACATGAAATGGACAATTCATGGGTTTCAATAAATATCTTTCCGATACAACAGCTTCATGTTTATCTTGCTCATCTTTCAAACTCTTTCCTATCTCCAATGGAGGATACATCGAATCATTATAAAAACCCCAATGCCCCGAAGTCTCCCATAAAGCCTGCTTGCCTATATGGGGCGTTCTAACCAAATTATAACCATTCTTCAGATGTTCAGCGTACCAAAAATCCTCAATGACACGCCATAAAATTGCTCCACGAGGATGCCAAAGGGGCAAACCCAAACCAACCATCTCATCTATATGAAATAAATCTAATTCTTTACCTAGTTTACGATGGTCACGTTTTTCTGCTTCTTCAAGCAAAGCTTTATGTCTATTCAACTCTTCTTGCGTCGCAAAACATAAGCCATAAATTCTTTGCAATTGCGGATTGGTTTTCTCGCCACGCCAATACGCGCCAGCTATTTTATGTAATTCAAAAACGCCAATTTGGCCAGCCGTTTCCACATGAGGGCCACGACAAAGATCCGTAAAATCACCCAACTTATACACAGTTGCCTTATTTTTCTTTTCAGGATCTATATCCCCTTTCTCTTCATCGCTAATTTTTGTGGTTCCTTTTTCTTTCAAATCATTAAGCAATTCCACCTTAAAAGGTTGTTTCAAAGATTCAAAAAGCTTTATTGCCTCATCTATATTCATTTCCGATTTTAAAAACGGCTTATTTTCTTGCACGATTTTCTTCATTTCAACTTGTATCGCCTCCAAATCTTCTGGTGTGACTGCGCGCCCAATATCCATATCATAATAAAACCCAAAATCAATTACCGGACCAACTCCAAATTTGGCTTCCGAAAATAATCTTTGTACCGCGCTTGCCATAACATGCGCCGCACTATGTCTCATTATTTCAATATCCATATTTATTTACTAATTAAAAATCCGACCAGCCCTCTGTTTTATCAGAAAACTTGTCGGGACGACTTGTGATTTTATGCAATCACAAACCGCGGTTCCACCCGTATTTCTGCTCATCGTCAAATTGAAACATACAATTAAAATTCCAACTGATGATTATTAGCTGTTAAGCTATTTTGCAGACTCTCTTTTCTTTATTTGTGATCTGAAACATATCAGACCCTCGGTTGGTGGCCGATATAAATATAATATACAATCTGCCTTTTAACGTCAAACAGAATAAATTATAAATTTATTACTTTAGTTTTTATCGAAAGATAATTTAATATTTAGTTAACAATAATCCTGATCTTATCTTTCATGCTTGGCAATCTTTGCACCCAATTTGGTTGCAGATTCACATCAACTTCTTTAACTCCATCAATTGCAGACCATTTACGAATAACTTCATCCATAGGCAAGCCAACTATGGTATCTTTGCGAAAAACCGAACTGGATTCAGTAAGTTTACTCATTGCTTCGGCTTTTACAGCCAAAGTGGCTGTGCCTTTTGATTCGTCGGCTTTATCCAATTTAAATGATATTTGCGACATATCAATATCGGATAATGAATAACCTTCAGGCAATTTTTGTGTCAATTTTGTTCTTATTAAAGAAGCCAAATCTTCTTTGGGAAAGAATACTGCGGTTACCGTTATTCTCACTTGAGCCATAAATCTATCCATTATTTGTCCCGGCGCCGCATTGCTTTGTTTTTTTGGTTCAGTCACCCAAAAAATCGACTCCCACGACGGATCAGCTCCAGCCTCTAGTGTCAAAGTTTTTTTGGCTGTTTCAAAAACTGTAGCATATAATTTTTCTTGAGCTTTGGCTATAGCATCGGCAGTCACCATTGTTAATGGACCAGAACTGCTATTCTCGCCTACAATATCCGTAATCGTTTCAGCAAATATTTTATCTTGCAAACCTTCCCAAAGGCCGGGAATAGTCATCTTTACTCCTTTATTAATTTCAAATTCAAAACCCTCTTTGTCCGAAGTAATTTCAACCTCAACCGACCCTCCTGCTGGCACACTGATATTTTTATTTATTCTGTAAAGTTTATTATCATTCGTCAACAATCTCGTTGTGGCCACCAAAGGCTGTTCTTTTGAATAGTTATTAATAATTTTAACCTTGCCCGTAGTTTTAGTTGGAACTCTAGGCGTATCCACACTCGGTTCTATTGGTAGTACCTCATATTCTTTGGCTTCAACATATGTGCCACTAACAATCCTGCCTCGTATTTGATTGGATTCCGGCGAAGTGGCAATATCAACAAACGTCTCAACTCCAATAGGCTCTTCATCAACCGTTACTGTTATAGTTGCTTTTACTGATGATGTCCATAATGCTACCGCTATAACCGCCACGGTCATTAAAACAAAAGTAACAGCTATATTTCGAAATGTTTTTGGAGTTGCTGGTTGCGGAAAAGTACTTCTAGACATTCCATGGGAAAGTTTAATAGCCATACTAATATAGTATAACACAACAATTAACAAAACTAAAATAATCAATAGAATAAACAACTCATAATTAAAAATATAAGCTATAAAATATCAAATTAACAATAACACCTATTATTTGATACTTAAAAACTTACTGTTCTTGGCCCAAGTATATCCTCAATTTGCTTGGTTACTTCTGGAGTAATATTAATTAACGCCGATGATCTAACTCTCCTTTGTCCATCAGCGCCATCAATTATAAAATCAACCTTCATTCCGCCTGGATTAGCATCAAAAATTTTTTTCAATACCATAATAGTTGTTTCCGGTAAAATTGATCCCACTTTCAAAGATACAACAGTGGCTTTTTCTTTTTCCACCTCTTTAAAATCTTCAATATTTTGAACATTGGTTCTTATTAAATCAGCGGATTCTGCGATTAATTCATCAATATTTTGATCCGTAATTACAAAAGCCGTCTCCGCCAAAATTTTCATTTTACCCGCATCTTCTGATGGTCTTCCTGCTATCATTACAATATTTTCAGCCTCCCAACAATTAAAAGTTTCTTGCAAAACACGCGGGAACACAATTACCTCCACATCCATTTCGCCATCTTCCAATCTACAAAATAACATGGGTTCGTTTTTCTTTTTAGTATAAATACGTTTAACCGAAGCAATAATGCCCGCAATCCTTACACGTTTTTCCTGCTTATACATTTTTAACTCTGAAAGTCGTAAAACCGAATCTCCTAATTTTTTAGCAACTTCTCTGAAAGGATGCTCCGAAACATACAATCCCAACAATTCTTTTTCCCAAGCCAACATATCTCTTTGTCTTAACTTTGGCGCTGGTGCTAAAGTTAATATCGTTTTTTGCGTCTCCATGGTTTGAGCAAATAAATTAAATTGTCCGCTAGCCTGTTCTCGCTCATTTTGTTTATGATAATCCAACAAACGTTCAATATTGTAAAACAGGTCTCCTCTATTTCCAAAGCTATCCAAGGCGCCGGATCGAATCAATGATTCTAAAGATTTTTTATTAATGTATTTTCCTCGTATTCTAATCAAAAAATCAGCCAAATCAACAAACTTGCCATTGGTTTTACGTTCTTTAATTATTTCATCCACCACATCATTACCCAAGCCTTTAATTGCCAATAATCCAAATCTAATAATGCTCCGCGCGCCATTCTTTCTTTCAGTAGGATGTTGAATTGAATCTTTAACCACTGAAAATCCAGCAAAAGATTCATTAATATCTGGCGGTAAAACCGTAATCCCCATTCTCCGACACTCTTCAACTTCAATAGTGATACGATCCAAATTCATGCAATCCGAATTTAATAAAGCTGCCATAAACGCCTCCGGATAATGAGCTTTCAAATATGCTGTTTGATAAGCAATATAAGCATAACAAGCCGCATGTGATTTATTGAATCCATAAGCCGCAAATTCTTCAAACTGCGCAAAAACTTGCTCTGCTTTTTCTTGCGGTACGCCATTTCTAACCGATCCTTCAATAAACTTAGCGCGCATTTTTACCATCAATTCCGCTATCTTTTTACCCATCGCTTTACGCAATGTATCAGCTTCTCCTCCAGTAAAACCAGCCATATCTTTACTAACTTGCATGACTTGCTCTTGATAAACCGGAATACCATAAGTTTGCGCCAAAGCGTTTTCTGTTAACGGATGAATATATTGAATTTTTTCTTTACCATGTTTACGAGCTATAAAAGAATCAATAAATTGCATGGGGCCCGGGCGATAAAGCGCCACCATGGCAATGATATCATCAATCTTCGATGGTCGAAGCTCACGTATATATCTCTTCATGCCATCTGATTCTAATTGAAAAACGCCCGTTGTTTCCGCTTTACTTAATAATTCATAAGTTAATTCATCATCCAAGGGAATATTATCAATTACAATTTTATCCCCATGAACAGCCTCGATAATTTCTAAGGCCTCACGAATAATTGTTAAATTTGATAAGCCCAAAAAATCCATCTTCAAAAGCCCAACAGCTTCAGCTGGATGTAAAGAATATTGAATCACTTGCTCAACGTCCCCGCCTTGAGCTTTTTGCAAAGGCGCGTATTTGGACAAGGATTTTGGCGCAATAACAATTCCGCAAGCGTGTTGACTAGCATGTCTGGCTGTACCCTCAAGTTTAGAAGCCAAGTCCAATAATTGAGTTATCTTTGGATCGCTTTCATCCAAGCTTTTAAGCTCCGGATTCTCGACCCTGGATTTGGCTATTGGAATATTCTTGCCTTGTACTGGCGGAGGTATTGCTTTAGCAACCTTATCAACCTCTTGAAAAGTCCAACCCAATACGCGACCCACATCGCGCACCGCCGCCCTTGCCGCCATTGTCCCAAAAGTAATTATGCCCGCAACTCTATCCGCGCCATATTTTTCCGTTACATATTGAATAACATCTTTACGCTTTATATCATCAAAATCCATGTCCACATCAGGCATGCTAATACGATCCGGATTCAAAAATCTCTCAAAAAGCAAACCGTATTTCAAAGGATCCAAATTAGTAATTTTGAGCGCGTAAGCAATAATCGAACCAGCCGCCGACCCACGCCCCGGGCCAACAATAACTCCATTTTTTTTAGCCCAAACCACATAATCATTCACAATCAAAAAGTATCCCGGAAAATCCATTTTTTCAATAACAGAAAGTTCGTATTCCATTCGTTCCAAAACTTCTTGTGTAACCGAATCTCCATATCTTTCTTTTATGCCTTCAAAAGTTATTTTTCGCAAATAACTCATTTCCGTTTCACCTTCAGGGACCGGAAAAGTTGGCAACAGATTCTTGCCTAGTTCTATTGTAACATTGCATCTATCTGCGATTTTTCGCGTATTCGCAATAGCTTCAGGAACCTCGCTAAAAGCCATGACCATTTCATCTGCTTTGGTTAATGAATGATCCATATTACGAATAGAAAAACGATTTGTATCCGCTAATAATTTACCGGCATGAATGCACTGTAAAGCATCTTGCGCTTCCGCGTCTTCTGGATTCAAATAATGCGAATCTCTTGTTGCAACCAAAGGCGCGCCTGTTTTTTGCGCCAACTTGATAATATTATTGTTAATATGAATTTGTGTCGGTGAATCCGGATGATATACCAATTCCAAAAAGAAATTATCAATCCCAAAAATATCCTGATACTCTCTTAAAACTTTTTCGGCTTTTTCCAAATCACCTTCATTACAAGCTTTAGGAATCTCGCCCTTCATGCAACCTGATAAGGCTATTATTCCTTCGTGATATTTTCTCAAATATTCTTTATCCATTCTTGCTTTATAATAAAAACCTTCCAAATAAGAAATGGAAACCAGTTGCAATAAATTTTGATAACCAGTAAAATTCTCTGCCAACAATGTTATGTGATAAGTCCAATCATCTATGCGCGCTCTTTTATCGTGCAAAGAATTGGGAGCCAAATCCGCTTCAACACCTATAATCGCTTTTAATCCTTCTTTTTGACAAAATTCATAAAAATCCACGATTCCGTATAATCCTCGATGATCCGTCAAAGCTATCGCGTCATATCCCATGCTTTTAGCTTTAGCCACTATCTGCTTGGGGGTGGACAATGCATCAGATAATGAATACATGGAATGCACATGCAGATGCACAAACGGGCTCTTGCCATCATTATTCGTCTCGCATTCCGCGCCTTGCGTCGTTGAGCTAGAATTTTTAATCTTTAATTCTTGATTATTGGTCATATCTACGTATTCGGCTGACGGCCTAAAGCCTGCCTTAATACTTAAATTTTACTTACATCACATCTTACTTACCTAATCAAAAAACGTCCACTTTGAACGTTTAGACTTTGTAATTATGGCTAAAAACTATGATTTTCTTTTTATTTTCTTTTTTTCTCCTGATCTAAATTCATTAAGCAACCCAGTAATTTTTGTTGCTCCTTTTGCCATTCCAGCGACATTGCCAATAATCATTCCAAATTTTTCTTTAAAATGCGTAAAATCTTCCTCAATTTCAGCTACAATATCGCGAATATGTAAAACAACATCATTGCTTTGACGCACAAGACGAGCAATTTCAAACAACACCCAACCCATAAGGATTAAAACTATAAACAACCCTGTTCCAAAACATAGCCAAAAAAATGCTTGCGCGGTTTGTAAATCTATCATACTAATTTAATTATAACATGTCTCGCCATGAACAACAAAATTTACGAGTAACAAACTTGCCAAACAAACAAAATAAGCATATAGTAAATAAATAATTATTAAACACGAATATAATTTTTAATTTTTCTTTATTTATATGTTAAGTGATATCCCCAAAAAACTAGCGGGCTTAAACCCTGAACAAATTGATCAAGAAATTTGTCGAGCCGGGCTAATGGCCGAACTTGACGCCATTAACCTCTACGAACAAATGTCGGCATTAGCTCAAGATCCTAAACTCAAAGAAATGTTAGCTGATATTGCCAGAGAAGAAAAAACCCACGTGGGCGAATTTCAAACTCTTTTGCTCCAAAAAGACGCGGAACAAGTTACAGAAATGGAGCATGGTAAAAAAGAAGTGGAAGAGATGTAACCTGAACAATAGAATAATAGTAAAATAAAAAATCAAAGCAATTCGCTTTGATTTTTTTTATTAACACTAAGTAGAAATTTAATAAAGCTATTTAACATCTAAATTATGAGATAGCTATGTTATATCTGCAAAAGTAGAAATTTAATAAAGCTATTTAACATCTAAATTATGAGATAGCTATGTTATATCTGCAAAAGTAGAAATTTAATAAAGCTATTTAACTTTTGCCGCTGGAATAGCATCCGAAATCTACAAAAGTAGAAATTTAATAAAGCTATTTAACCATGAGTTACTCGTTAAGGAGTAATTATCTACAAAAGTAGAAATTTAATAAAGCTATTTAACGTGGTATCCCCCCCCTATGTCTCTCATCTACAAAAGTAGAAATTTAATAAAGCTATTTAACAAAAAGTTTTTGGTGGGGCAATTGTATCTACAAAAGTAGAAATTTAATAAAGCTATTTAACGACTGTTTCCGGCTCCTACATTTGAATCTACAAAAGTAGAAATTTAATAAAGCTATTTAACTAGTTGATTTAATCAAAACTATTGAAATCTACAAAAGTAGAAATTTAATAAAGCTATTTAACTTCATCATGAATCAACCAATCGGCGATCTACAAAAGTAGAAATTTAATAAAGCTATTTAACTTGAAACAGGAGAAACGAAAGTCAGATCTACAAAAGTAGAAATTTAATAAAGCTATTTAACTAATGTTAATCCGCAAGACTTATTGGATCTACAAAAGTAGAAATTTAATAAAGCTATTTAACTTGTTTTGGCTGATGGTATGTCGTTTATCTACAAAAGTAGAAATTTAATAAAGCTATTTAACAACAAATACGGAAAAATATGAAAGAATCTACAAAAGTAGAAATTTAATAAAGCTATTTAACAACTTCTACTGACAACAACTTAGAGATCTACAAAAGTAGAAATTTAATAAAGCTATTTAACAACGGAAGTTCCATTTTGTTTTCATATCTACAAAAGTAGAAATTTAATAAAGCTATTTAACGAGATTGAGACCTCTTCTAAACCGAATCTACAAAAGTAGAAATTTAATAAAGCTATTTAACAAACAGGAACACATCCAAACAACTAATCTACAAAAGTAGAAATTTAATAAAGCTATTTAACTAAACATAAAAGAAATAAGAATAAAAATCTACAAAAGTAGAAATTTAATAAAGCTATTTAACTTAAAATTGGCTCATACACCTGATACATCTACAAAAGTAGAAATTTAATAAAGCTATTTAACATGTATGTAAGTCCGCTTGTGCATTATATCTACAAAAGTAGAAATTTAATAAAGCTATTTAACCATTGTTGCATTCTCTAATCCGACACAATCTACAAAAGTAGAAATTTAATAAAGCTATTTAACAGCGACGCGACGATCAAAACACTAAAATCTACAAAAGTAGAAATTTAATAAAGCTATTTAACAGCATTAGCTCAAAAACAAACATTCAAATCTACAAAAGTAGAAATTTAATAAAGCTATTTAACTTTTTTTGTATATTTTTTCATATAGATCTACAAAAGTAGAAATTTAATAAAGCTATTTAACTCCTGTAAAAGCTCTTTACCCCTATCATCTACAAAAGTAGAAATTTAATAAAGCTATTTAACTTTAGCTATTCTTGCTGTTGTTGGTATCTACAAAAGTAGAAATTTAATAAAGCTATTTAACATTAACTAATGCAAAAAAAGATTTAATCTACAAAAGTAGAAATTTAATAAAGCTATTTAACCGATGTCGGTTGAGCAAATGTTCAAATCTACAAAAGTAGAAATTTAATAAAGCTATTTAACTGAGGTGTTTTTAGTTAGACGGAATGGATCTACAAAAGTAGAAATTTAATAAAGCTATTTAACACCAAATAAAACAAAATTTAGAATTATCTACAAAAGTAGAAATTTAATAAAGCTATTTAACTTGTGCAGTCTCAAGTAAAGTATCTTGATCTACAAAAGTAGAAATTTAATAAAGCTATTTAACAGGAGTGCTTCAACTTACGATGTTGATCTACAAAAGTAGAAATTTAATAAAGCTATTTAACCACAATGTTAGATTTAAGATTCATATATCTACAAAAGTAGAAATTTAATAAAGCTATTTAACATTCAATTTGAAGGAAGAGAATATTATCTACAAAAGTAGAAATTTAATAAAGCTATTTAACAAAATAAAAGAAAAACAAATTCCAAATCTACAAAAGTAGAAATTTAATAAAGCTATTTAACAGATCGGACTGCTAGGTGGGTGCAGATCTACAAAAGTAGAAATTTAATAAAGCTATTTAACAAAGAAAGACGCTAGAAAAGTTATTATCTACAAAAGTAGAAATTTAATAAAGCTATTTAACTAGACGCCTATAGGTACCACCGCAGATCTACAAAAGTAGAAATTTAATAAAGCTATTTAACCACCCACCTGGCTGTCCTGTCTTCGATCTACAAAAGTAGAAATTTAATAAAGCTATTTAACTGAAAGCTATTGCGCGGACTCGCAAATCTACAAAAGTAGAAATTTAATAAAGCTATTTAACTTTATATTAGTCCTTACCTTACGGCAAATCTACAAAAGTAGAAATTTAATAAAGCTATTTAACGACAGGGCAAATAATTTAGTTTCTCTATCTACAAAAGTAGAAATTTAATAAAGCTATTTAACCTGTGGCTTTAAGCGTTGCATACGTAATCTACAAAAGTAGAAATTTAATAAAGCTATTTAACAATAATTTGGTTCTGAACGCCGATGTATCTACAAAAGTAGAAATTTAATAAAGCTATTTAACATGGTGTTAGCTCTAACACTGGCTGTATCTACAAAAGTAGAAATTTAATAAAGCTATTTAACTATTCCTCAATAATCCTCTGGCTTGGATCTACAAAAGTAGAAATTTAATAAAGCTATTTAACACCACATCCGCTACGTCCTCGAGAAATCTACAAAAGTAGAAATTTAATAAAGCTATTTAACTATCTTCCGGCGTTTCCGGCGTATTATCTACAAAAGTAGAAATTTAATAAAGCTATTTAACAAACACAAACGGTAAGAGGCAGTTTAATCTACAAAAGTAGAAATTTAATAAAGCTATTTAACACGTGGAGGATGTTATTGGTGATCCGATCTACAAAAGTAGAAATTTAATAAAGCTATTTAACTATTGCCGACGCATTGGACTATACGATCTACAAAAGTAGAAATTTAATAAAGCTATTTAACTCATTGAATGGGATAAAGGAGGTCAAATCTACAAAAGTAGAAATTTAATAAAGCTATTTAACCATGCAACAAAAAGCCAGCTACTCCGATCTACAAAAGTAGAAATTTAATAAAGCTATTTAACCAAATGCGCATGTCATCGCTATAGCATCTACAAAAGTAGAAATTTAATAAAGCTATTTAACTCTTGGATTCGCTTTATTAAGCAAAAAAGATACAAATAATCCAAGATTTAGAATTACGACTTTTAGCTTAATAAAGCGAATTTTAAAAAATTAAGACCAAGGTTTTGCATTTTTTAAAATAGTTTTACAGAATTTATACTTTTAAATTGTCAAAGTGCTTATATCAACCTATACATATTAAATCCGATTCTTCATGTTTAGCATAACCATAACGCTTTATCTTCTTTTTACAACCTTCACATACCTGAAAAATAACTATACTATCCGCTCCTGTAAATTCTTTTTTATATCTCAATTCTACCTCAGTGAGAATATTTTGCAATACCCGCGCGCTATCTTTAATCTCCCAAACAGAGTATTGAATTCTATTACCCCATTTTTCTAAAAATCTCGCAAATCTCGCGCGTGTTTTATTATTCTCAAAATCATAAGAAACTATAAGCATACTATCTTATTACAAAATCTCGTAACTCATTCTCATTATTAAGAATATAATAATAATGATCGCGTATATAATTATAAATTTCCATTTTATTTTTTAATATGGCTTCTAAAAAAATTTTCGAATATTTTACATTTTTTTTATAGGAAAGATAATATTGACCTTTAATAACTCCAAAATCTTTAGAATCAAACCTGCCTAAATTATGCATTTTAATTAACTCTTTATCTATAATGCATCTAAAAGGCTCCATCATATCGCACGCTAAAGATTTTCTTTGGAAGAATAATTTATGATATATGCCTTTATAAGTATCAAAACCATACAGTCGCAAGATAGAATCTACAAAATTAAACAAATAAGTATACCCCATGTCTAACAAAATATTATTTTCATCAATTTTCCCTCGCGGTATACGACGATGCCAATTTATTTGCTTAAAATAAGTTTGAAAAAAATCTTTCGAAACCGCGCCTTCAATACCACGCAATGATGCAAAATCTTTTGCTTTTTCAATTTGACTTATAACTGATTTTTTATAAATTGTTCTACTTTCTTCATTAATCGTATCAATCTCCGCTCCTCTTAAAAGAGCCAATTGATTGCTTATTTTATTGCTTACTATATGTTTAGCAATTATTAAAGCCCGTTCTTCATCCATTGTATACTGCTTAGCGCGTAATAAATAATTCCCTTCTGCATAAGAATTGATAGTCGCATATATTTCCAAATTTTGCTTTAATAAAAATACCGAAGCGCCAACTTTATTTAATTTTTGTAATATTTTACTTGTAATTGTTACATCACCAACAACAAATACGGCTAACAGTTTGTTTACTGGTATTTTATTTATAGTAACGCCTTCACTCTGGATAAAAACATTTTCATTACGCAAACTTAAATTACACTTTGGTAATTCCGAAGCTTCTAGAAAAAAAATTTGTTTTTCTTTAAAGTCAGGCGCTTGTATCATATTTTTTTACACAATTCACAGTATATACAATTGTGGCATTTAGTTTTGTTTGTATTATAATTAGTTATAAACGGATCAAATTCGCGTATGGCTTTTAATGTGCAATTAAATTTTTCTTTTATTTCATTATCAACTTTAACTTCAAATGTTTTGTTATCAATTAGCGAGTGAATAAACATTGCTTTAATCTCATATCCCATTTCTTCCATGCATAATTTTTGCGCGTATAACTGAAAAATATACCCATCATAAACATGATTTACTTTTCTTTTTCTCTCAACTAATCGTTTAGTCTTTTTATCGTAAATATCAATCTTGCCAATTATTCCATATTGCTCAGAAAACACTTCCAACCCCTGTAAACAGTCTTTCTCTGATGAGTATTTTTTTGCGTCAATACTTTCATGCGCTATAGCGCCTGCAATTTGAGGTTTTGCCTTATATTCATTATGATCAAAGCTTTCATAAACAGCATGAAAATATAATGAATACGGACAAAAAACATAATCATTTATTTTAGATATTTGAATATAATCATACATAAACAACCATATCCTATGCATGATTTAATCATTTTGTCTAGATGTTAAGGTTAAAATTACCCTACCTTGTTACTTTTTTGCGCAAAATTATCCCATTCTGTATCGCTTATATTTATATTTAAATCTTTCCAAGATAATTTGTTGCAATTACCTTGTTTATTCGCATGATCCGTAATTTTTTGCAAAATAATAATGCCTTTTCTTGCAATATTATACGCGCCATTATCATCTCCATTTTTTGGAAGTTCTTTTCCAAATTTTTCAGGATTTCGGCTATCAAAAAATGGCTTCACGGGAGAAAGAATAAAATCATCTTTACATTCATGCTTAGCCTGTTCACTATCATCGGTATTACGTATTTGACAGATTAAATTAAAAAAGAAAATTAGATGCTCAAAAAACTTTTCATTTCCTTTTGTTTCTAGTTTTTCAATCTGAGCTTTAATATCATCATTAATATTTATTCCATACTTTTCAAAAAGCTCCTTCAAATTAGCAGGTTTTGAGCTTTTGAGATTTATATTCTCTACTTTACCATCGGTTAAATTAAAATAATGAGTATATCCACCAATATTATTATTCAAGCTTTTATTCCATTTAAATCGCTCTACATTCGAGCACACAGTCCAAACTGTATTCTTTGGATATTCTTTTAGTTCTTGAAACTTTTTAATATCATATTCAAATTCAAACATTCCATTTACAAAATCAATACGAGAAAATTTTAAAATATCTCTTTTGGCCTTTTCTGCGTTTGAGTATCTCAAATATAAATTTGGCCTCCATCCGGTTAATGGATCAATCTTAGAAGTATAGGATGCTTTAGTGTAAAAAATTATTCCTGTTTGCTTTCCCATATCTTTAAAAGAAGTAAAAGGAGCAGAAAGTTGATATGCATTAAACAAATGTCCTGCTTGTTCTGGATCTTTTTCTTCTTTATTTATTAAATAACTCAATTTATCAATAAGAGCTTTTTCAAGTTGTTGATACACGCTTTTTTCAATACCTCCTCGAATTTGCTTAAAACGCATATTAAGATCTTCAAAAACGATAATAGCATTATATTGGATGGCAAGTTCCGCTAACTTATGCACTACTTGAGAGATATAACCTTTTTTGAGGTCTTTAATCCCTTCCACAGCTTGCCAGTCTTTCCGCTCTTGCAAGCGTTTTTCAGCCTTTACTTCTAATTTTTGATGATAATCAATTGCCTTTCCTTTTTCATCCTTTCCTACTAAATTCAAACTCCCACTATCAAGAATTTCTCCCTTTTGATTAATGACAGAAAAGTATGCCAAATTTTTCTCACCCCTATCCACTCCAATAATATTTACATTAGAATTTTTTGCCAAAAATAAATTGAGGTTAGGGTTAAGCTTAAAATATCTAGCTTCATCTTTAGTTCTATTAAGCGTAATTTTAACATGAAAAAAGATTTTATCATCTTTATAACGTTTATGATTCACAACTTCTTTTCCTTTTTTATCTTTTTTTGTGCCCAATTTTTGAACATCTGTTTTTGGTCGATAAAAAATTTCCGCCTGCCCATCGAGTTTTATAGGAAAATTAAGAGAGCTATTTTCTGTAGAAAAAAGCGATTCAAAATAAAGTGTATGCAAATTCTTTGTCCCTGTAGATCCTTTATTCCAATCTTTATTATTAATTTGAAAGAGATAAAGTTTTTTTATTTTAAAATCACATTTTGTATTTTTAAAAATTTTATAGATTCCCCTATAAAGATACTCGGCTGATATAGATTCAAAAAAAATTCTATAAAAAGATCCTTTCTTTATTTCAAGGGCTAATTCCTTCGCTGTTTCGTATTCATTATCTTCAATTTTTTTTATAAATTTAGAAAATTCAGGGAAAAATTGTACTCGTGTTTCTAAAACTTGTTTCATTCTTTGCAGAAGCTCTATATCATTCAATTTTTCCCGATCTTCTGAATATTTGTTTCCAAAAAGACCTTTATAAACTGAACCATAAAGAGTTTTTCCATCAATTTGCTTATAAACCATTTTTTCAAAATCTTCTCCATCATCTTTATATGCTTCCGGAAACTTTAATTTATCGAATAAGGTAGGAAAATCCGTAATTCCCAAAAAATAATCTCGTTTATTTCTAAAAATAAAACTGCAATATTGCGTATTACCCTCTGGGCTATCAGGCCATCCTTTCGCAAGATTCGCTTTTTCAAAATTTAATTTCCATTTTTCCAAATCATATGTTTTTTTTGTTAAATAATTACGTAGTTTGTTATACACCTGAACAATCTCTTCATAAGCATTTTTATAAAATTGCAAATATCCATTTATAGGATCCGTATAAAAAACATCAAGCTTATATTCAGTGTTCCATCTTCGCTTTTTCTCTACAGAAAAATATTTTGCCATTTGATAAATAGTCAAAACAGAATCAGCATAATCTTTAATTGCAACTTTTGCTTTTGAATCTATTTTCAAATCTTCAATCAATCTTTTCAAATCCTCTTGAAAAACAGAATATCCTATTTTTTTATTATTAATTTCTCTTTCAAAAAGAGAAGAAAATTCATAATTTAAAATAGCTAAAAATTGCTCCCAAAGCGTTCTTTCTTCAAATTTTAAAACCTCATAATATCTTTCTTTCCAAAATTTTAGCGCAACTACTGTTTGCGAATCATTTATTTTCATTGCTTTTACGGCTTCTACTTCTATTGCTTCTAAAGCGTTTTTTATATGACAAAGCGCAAAAAAATCAGGAAACGAATATCCTCCTTCCTTCTGTTTAGCCTTTTCAGCAGAAGATGTAACAATATTAGCCTCTTTAAGAACCTTATAAAGAGAGTCTTCAAAACCATCTGTTTCACTTGTCCATTTACGCGAAATTGTATTAAAAGCTTCTTTAGAAAAATAAATTTCCTCTAAATTATAATTTTCTTGATGTTCTACAAAATCAATAAAAAGCTTTCTTAAAATTATTATTCTTTTTTCCGCCTGATGTGAAAATTCTTTCAATACATTAAAAAATTCTTCATCATCTTTAATTTCATCAATTAAAAATTTTTCTTTTTCACCAAGGATTTGATTATCCAAAGCAATAAAAAACGGTAATTTTTCATTTTTTTGTTGTCTATGAAGGTTAATGCATTCATTAAGCCCTTTTTTCTTTTCTCCATTTGGCAAGGTTTCTCCGCCTATAATTTTATTGTAAAAATCAATTCCATCCTGAAGCAAACAAGAATTATAAAAATCTAAAGAAAAAATTTCAGAAAGAGCTTTTTCAAAATTATGCTCAACTTCCGTAAAATCCACTTTGTCTCGCAAACTTTCAAAAATCAAAATATTTGCGCAAAATCTCTTCAAGCTATCATTAATAATACGTGTTGCCAAAGCATAAGCGGTGCCATTATCTTTATAAAAGTTTTTTCGAGTTTCAAAAAATTTATCAAAATAACCAGTAAAACCTTTCCAACTACTAAAAACAGAAACCAGTTTTCCCGTTGATTCATCTAAAATTTCTACCGGAATAATTTCTCCATCTTTTTGTATGGGGTCATTCTGATATCTTTCTTTTAAAATAGATTCAAATACAGCCTCCTCAAAAAGAATCTCAATATCCTTATTTTTTAAACCCTTATATTTTTTTGCCCAAAGCTCACCCTGTTTATCAAAAAATTTTACCACCTCTTTTCTTAATTTTCGCTCCTCATTTTTAAGTTTTTCATCATTTTCCTTTTTATCAATTTTCCATTTTTTAAAAATTTCTAAATACACCTCAAGCTCTGACAATTTAACTCCTTGAAGCGCCTCACGAACAAACTCTCTATGAAGACGGTCAAAATATGATTTTGTTATTTCGTATTTTCTCTGAATCGCTTTATCTTTTTCAAAAATTTTAGCATCTTCGAGCATTTTTTGTGTATTGCCCACCGGTTTCAATTCAAATTTTAAAGTTTTACTCAAAGAATATAGATTCGTAAGGTCGCTAAAAATATTACTTGAAGACATATTATTTTTTAAAATTTATATCCTAATTTATCAAATATATTTATATATTTATAAAATTTTATCTTTTTATAAATGCATCTTATAAAGAGATAAAATATCTCATCAAATAAAAACTATCTCAACTCCGCTTCAAATTTTTCTTTACAAGCCAACAAAACATCATTAATCACTCCATCAATCTCTTGTGAGGTAAGCGTTTTCTCCATTGAACCGATGGTTAAATGCATGGCAATAGATTTTTTATTTTCCGCAATTCCTTTGCCTGCATAAGTATCAAACCATTCAACATTCAAAACTTTTTCATTTGCCCTAAGTATTGTTAATTCAATATCACGATATTCAATATCTTTACATACAACTATAGCCAAATCACGCTTGGATTCCGGATAAGGCATTGGCGCAACATAAGATTTATGAGTTTTAGCAAATTTTATTATATTTCGTAATTCTAATTGAGCGACGCCAACACGAGATTCAATTTTAAACGCTTCTGTGTACTTTGGAGAAATCTCGCCCACAGTAGCAAGCAATATATCATCTTTAAAAACCTGCGCTCCACGTCCTGGATGCCAAACATCATCTTTGGATTCACGTTTCCATCTAATATCTTTAATATCCAATGTATCAAATATATACTCAACCATGCCCTTAACTTCACGCCATGGTGTATCATTTTTGTAATCAATGTAACCAATAACACATTGTGGAGATTCATCAGGCAAATTATCCCAATTACCCTTTTTTCCATCTTTCCTCAAATACACATTAGAACACTCAAATAATCTTAAAACATCTACTCGCCCTTGATTGTTAGCAACAGCTTCAAGAAGTTGCGGAATTAATGAAGGCCTCATTACTTCCAAATCAACCGTCAAAGGATTTTGAACGTGTAATAATTCCCTAGAATCAAAACCAGATTTTGCCAATAAATCCTTAGATATAAACGAATATCCATAAAGCTCCGTATATCCAGCACCCACTAAAAGATTTTTTATTTTATCTTCCCAAATAATAATAGCATCAGATTTTCGAGGAGAAATATCCATCGGTATTTTTGCCGGAATTTTTCCATATCCATAAACTCGCGCTATTTCTTCCACTAAATCCCTGCTCGTCTCAATATCATGATCCCTCCACCAAGGAACTTCTGCTGTCAATTTATTTCCTAAATTTTTAATTTTAAACCCAAGATGTTTCAAAATATCAATCATTTCTTTCTTAGGAATTTCGATTCCAATCAAATCATTTATTTCATTTGTTGTTATAGAAAAAGACTCAGATTTATATTTCTTTGTTTGTATGTCCACCGGAGCTCCTACGAGCTCACCGCCAGCCAGCTCTTTAACAAGCTCAATAGCTCGAGCCATGGCCGATTCTGGCCCTATTTGCGACAATCCTTTTTCAAATCTCAATTGCGAATCAGATTGCAACAACAATTTACGTGATCCTTTTCGCACCACTACCGGATCAAAAGTCGCGGCCTCCAAAATTATATTTACAGTTTTTTCAGTTGACCCAGTCTCTTCTCCGCCCATTATACCCGCAACAGCTATCGGCTTTTCCGTGTCAGCGATAACCAAAATACTATCAAGCAAATCATAATTCTTTCCATCCAAAGCTAAAATCTTCTCGCCCCTTTTAGCATAACGAACATGTATCGTATCGCCTGCCAGTCTATCAGCGTCAAAAACATGCATAGGTTGCCCGGTTTCGTACATCACGTAGTTGGTAATATCAACCAAATTATTAATCGGTCGAATACCAGCAGATAGCAATCTGCGCTTCAGCCACCACGGCGATGGCCCAACCCTAACCCCATCTATCCTTGTTCCAATATATCTCGAACATGCATCTTTAGCATCTATAACCACTTTTAATTTCTCATTCTTTAACACAGGTTGCGGAATAAGTTTCTTAGGATGATAATTAAACGGTGCCCCACAAATCACAGAAGCCTCTCGCGCCACTCCCACCATCCCCATGCAATCCGGACGATTTGAGGTAACTTCAATATCCATAATCACATCGCTTGCCAAACCCAAAACCTGAGCCAAAGGCGTGCCAAGATTAACTTTTATATCTGGAATTTCCTTACTCAAATCCAATACTTCACGATCATCTTTAACCGGAAAGGCTTCCTCTAAACCAATCTCACCGGACGCGCAAATCATGCCCTCGCTCTTTTCACCACGAATTTCTGTTGACTTAAGTTCGATCAAATCCCCCTCCCCATGCCAACGCACCTTAGCGCCAGGCATGGCCACAGCAACCATCTGACCTTCATACAAATTAGAACCTCCACAAACAATACGACTTAATTTTTTATCCTTATTCAGCATTCCTAAATCAACATCAACGAGCTTAAGCTTATCAGCCTTGGGATGATTAATAATCTTATTGATTTTACCCACATAAATACCATCCAAATCAACTGTAGCCGGTAAAATTTTTTCCACCGATGGCCCGCAAAGCGAAATCTTGCTTGCAAATTCTTCCGGTGTTTGTTTTAAACTGACATATTCCTTAAGCCAGTCGTAAGATACTAGTAAATTCATATTAAATTAAATCAAACATTTCAAAAAATAACATAGTCATTCATTATCCACTAAATACTTCAAACTAACTAACAATATTTTAACGGATTTTGATAGATTTTTAGACATTAAAATTGCTTCAAAAATCTAATATCATTTTGATAAAGAATACGAATATCATCCAATTGCGTGCCCTCTTTCATCATAGCAACTCTTTCAATACCCCAACCAAAAGCAAAACCCGAATATTTCTTAGGATCCACGCCCGAAGCTTTAAGTACATTTGGATGCACCATGCCAGACCCACCAATTTCTAACCATCCCCGCTTGCAAACTTTACATTTTTTGCCATTAACTATTCCAGTAGCTCCGCAAACTCCACAGGAAATATCGACTTCAAAAGAAGGCTCGGTAAATCTAAAATGATGCGGACGGATGCGTGAAATTCTGCCCGAACCAAAAAACTGCTCCGCAAAATAATCCAAAATACCGCGTAAATGTGTAAGATTAACGCCCTTATCTACATATAATCCTTCAAACTGATGAAACATAGGCGCATGCGTAACATCAGACTGTCTACGATAGCATTTAGCAATATTTAGCATTCTAATCGGAAACTCTCCACGTTCCAACTCATGCGCTTGCGCATTTGATGTATGTGGCGTCAAAACCATTTTACCCTCTTTTTGTTTATCCGATGAAACCGCATCCATAAAAAACGTCTCCCAATCATCTCGCGCCGGATGATCAGGAGGCATATTAAGCGATTCAAACGCATACCAGTCCCAATCAACTTCGGGATAGCGAGTACGATAAAATCCGATACGCTCAAAAATAGCCGTAATCTCCCTAATGGTTTGTGTAAGCAAATGAAAATGACCTTCAGCCGGACGATTTCCAGGCTCTGTCATGTCCGCGCGTTCAGTTTCAACAAGCTTAGCAAAACGATTATCCATCAATTCTTTGCGTCTCTTTTCCAACAAATCCAATCCTGCTTGCTTTACATCATTGGCAAGGGCTCCCAAAACTGGCCTCTCTTCAGTAGGAACAGTAGCCAGCTCTTTTAACATTGCGGTTAACTCGCCTTTGCGCCCCAAATATTTAATCTCAAGTTTATCTAAATCTTCAAGCGTCTCTGCTCCGCCAATTTCTTTAAATATTTCTAGTCTTAAGGCTTCTAATTGATTTTTCATATCTTATTTTACGTCAAACATCTAACAATTTAGCAATAAATATTTGATCTTAAACTTTTACATTTAACGATAATTATATTCCTATAAGATTTTTAATCCCTCCCATAATAGCTCCACCATATTTAACCAAATCCCTAAAAGTTACTAAAATAACTAAAAGAATCAGTGATAAAAAAGCAATTTGATGAATCATGGCTTCTAATTTCGGGCGCAATGCTTTGCGACGAACTTTTTCTATAAGCAAAAACACCACCCTGCCTCCATCCAATGCCGGAATTGGTAAAAAATTGATCACAGCAAGATTAATCGAAAGAACTGCCATGAATTGTAATAATGGAACAACTCCTTGTTTAGCAAATTGACCAGTTAATATCGCTATACCAACCGGACCAGAAACATTTTCATCAACTCCATTAAATGTAACAATATCTTTAATGATTCCCGCAAAAGCAAATAAAATCATTTTTGTATATGTATAAGTCGTAATTCCGGCTTGCCAAACAGCTTGATACCAAGCAAACTTAACAATACCCACATCTGCCATGGCCACCCCTATACCCGCTTTATTTATTTCCGGAATAAATGTTGGATTCAATTGTATTGCTTTTTCCAATTCATCACGCTTAATAATCATTTCAAATGAATTTTCACCCTGTTCTCCGATCAACCTTACCGCATCCGGATAATCAATCGGAGTTTGCCCTGCTATTTTAATAATTTGATCTCCGGCCATTAAACCCGCCTTTTCAGCCGGTTGATCTTTTAAAGTCTGCGTAATATTGATCGTTTTATCTTCTATAACCGCTCCTTTTGGCAAATCTTCCAAAATCGTCGGCACGCCCAGCATAAAAATTAAGGCAAATAAAACAAAAGCCAAAAACCAATTCATGGTTACTCCGGCCGCAAGAATTATAATACGTTTCCAAATTGCAACCGCATGAAATGAATCCGAATCATTTACATCATCATCCGGATTTTCTCCCTTAATTCTAACAAAACCGCCAAATGGAAGCCAATTTACTGACCAAATAGTATTTTTATACTTTGTTTCATCTTTGCGACTAACGTATTTCCACTTGCCATCAACTTTCACAAACCCAAAAATACGTGGAGGAAATCCATAGCCGAATTCTTCAGCTTTAACTTTAAAAAGTCTTGCGGCTAAAAAGTGCCCAGCTTCATGAATAAGCACCAAAACCGACAAAACCAAAAGAAATATGATAAATACAGTCATGCGAGTATGTTACTTAAATAATAAGGTTTTGTGAAGAGTGAAAAACCTATTTTTGAGGTAATTTAAATATAATTGATTCATGTCGTAAAAACTAAAATCCTACAAAACAACCTTTTTTACTTTAATATTAACTTTTAGCCATTTCGCAATCAAAGCATCCAAATGCGTCGATGTATCTGTAAATAAAATCTCTTGTTTCCGATCCACTGTGGTTGTAAATAAATTCGGATATAATTCGAACGCCTTATCAATCACAGCCTCTGCGGAGTTAATAATTTTAACTTTCTTACCCATAAATCTCTCAATCAAAGGCTGTAAAAACGGATAATGTGTGCATCCTAAAATCAATGATTTCACATTTTTTTGCCTCAAAGGAGTTAAATATCTGCGAATCATAATCTTTGTTACCTGGTCATCAATCAATCCTTCTTCAACCAAGGGCACAAAAAGAGGACAAGCTTTTTGATAAACCTTAATTTTTGGATTTAAATTTTTTAAGATCTGTTCATAAATTCCCGATCCCACTGTTGCGCGAGTTCCCGTTATTCCAACCGAAGTTTTACTATGATCTACGGCTAATCTTACTGCAGGTTCAATCACTCCCAAAAACGATACTTCAGGAAATGTGGCTCTCAATTTATCCATCGCCAAAGAGCTAACCGTATTGCAAGCAATTATAACTAATTTCGCCCCTTTATTTATTACAAACCTTGCATCTTCCACCGCGTACTTCTCTACCGTCTCCTTACTTTTATTTCCATACGGATATCGCGCCGTATCGCCAAGATACACAAAACTTACATCCGGATATTTTTTTAAAAGCTCACGCACTATTGTCAATCCCCCCACCCCCGAATCAAATAAACCAATCATATTCATGCCTCACTTGCATTTAGCAAAATAATATTAAAACTAAAATAAATAATAAAATCTATCTCTCTTCACATTCTACTATTTGTTATTCATTAATTATATCCATAATTTCTTTAATTTTTTTATTCTTCAATTGATCTGTTGTCGCTTCCAAATTAAGCCGAATAAGCGGTTCAGTATTAGATTTCCGTAAATTAAACCACCACGCTTCATCATCTTTAGAATCTCCAAATTCCAAACGTTTTCCATCAATATCTACAATCTTGGTAGCTTTGCTTTCATATTCGTTAATAACTTTATTAATCAATCCATCTTTATCTTTTACTTCAAAATTCATCTCTCCTGAATGAAAATATTTCCGCAAGCTTTTCCAATAATCACTTAAATTTTTAAACGGATTGATTAACTCTTTCAGTAAAACCAACATCGCATAATCTCCACACTCCATATTCCAAAACTCCCTAAAATAATAATGCATAGAAAGCTCGCCCGCAAAAACCGCATCAACCTCCTTCATTTGATTTTTTATATTTGCATGACCCACTTTTGATAAAACAGACTCCCCTCCAGCATTCTCAATAGCATCTTTCACGGACCAAGAAGATCTTACATCATTTAACACTTTGCCTGATCCAAATTTAGCCAATTCTATTCTCGCAAAGATAGCAGTCACAATATCGCCAGGAATTTGCTCGCCTTTCTCGTCCACAAAACCAATTCTATCCGCATCGCCATCAAAAGCGATTCCCATAACAGCGCCTATTTCCACAACTTTTTTCTTCAAAGCGTCTAGCGTTTCTTCTTTAATTGGATTGGCCTCATGATTTGGAAAATTGCCATCAGGTTCAAAATACAAACGCGTAACTTTTAACCACGGTAATTTTTCAAGCAATTTTGGCAAAACAAACCCTGCCATGCCATTTCCCGCATCAATCACAATTTTCATTTCTGGCATTTGATTTGATAATTCCGCTTTCTCAATCACATAATCAACATATTTCTCAAGCGCTTTAGTATCTTCAACAAGTTTCCCCGTTTGCAATATTTGATCTTTAACAATCAATGTTTCACGCTGATCATTAGATATTAATTGTTCATTATTTAATTCATTAAAATTATCTCTAATTTTCTCAAGTCCGGACCCCAATCCAAGCGGAAGCATTTTTCCTGTTATAAACTTAAACCCATTATATTTTCCAGGATTATGACTAGCGGTAATCATAATTCCCAAATCAAACTCCCCTTCTGCCATTCCCATTAAAATATTAAACATTGGAGTTGAACATTGCCCGATTCTCACAATATCAACTCCATTTTGGATCAATGACATTATAAGCGCATCCTCCAATTCCGATGATGTCAATCTCATATCCTTGCCAATCATAACTTTTTTTGGGTTTAGAGTTTTGATAACAGCCAAACCCAATTTTTCCGCAAAATTAGCGTTTATTACAGCCGGCGACTCTCCACGTATGTCATATGATTTAAAAACCGAAAAAATATCCTCTTGCATATATTTATATTATTGACCAAACGCGACAATTCGTCTACACTAAGCGTATAATTTAATTAACAAAAAGCAAAAATTAAAATAATAAAAATCAATTTCGCTTTCTTTGTTATTTATTAGTTTAATAATTATTATTTAATATATAAATATGACAATTTTTTGGATACTTCTCATCGCTATCATAGTTATTGGCGCTTGGCTCATTGCGGTTTATAACGGTCTTATTAAAGCCAAAAACCGCACCGAAGAAGCTTTTTCGGATATTGACGTTCAATTAAAGCGTCGTCATGATCTTATTCCCAATTTAGTAAACACAGTAAAAGGTTATGCTTCGCACGAAGCCTCTGTTTTTACTCAAGTTACCGAAGCTCGCGCAAATGCCGTACAAGCAAAAACCATTGAAGAAAAAATCAATACCGAAAATCAACTAATGGGAACTTTAAAAACCCTTTTTGCTGTTGCTGAAAATTATCCAGAACTCAAAGCTAATCAAAATTTTTTGCATTTACAACAAGAATTAGCTGATACAGAAAACAAAGTTCAAGCTTCACGACGTTTTTACAATGGCAATGTTCGTGACTTCAATATCAAACTGCAAGTTTTCCCAACCAATATCATAGCTGGCATGCTCGGATTTAAAGCCTATAAGTTCTTCGAAGCCGAAGAAGAGGCTAAAGCTGTGCCAATTGTTGATTTCAGCAACAAACCAGCTGATAACAACTAACTTCCAATCTTCAAAGTTCCGAACCTAACGTTCGGAACTTTCGGCTTATTGCTAAATAAAATATTTTTTTAAAACAACAAACAAACACTTGAAAGCTGATAAGATTTTATAAATATGTATAACCAAATTGATTCCAACAAAAGAAAAACCATATTTCTCATCGCTTCGTTTATTGTATTTTTAGCACTAGTGGGTTATTTATATGGTTATATCAATGGATATGGTTACACGGGGTTAATTTTGGCATTAATTATTTCTACTGTCTGGACTCTTATTTCTTGGTATGCCGGTTCTGCGATTACTTTAGCAACTTTAGGCGCTCACGAATTAAAAGATAAATCTCAATTTCCAACTCTTTGGAATACCGTGGAAAATCTTTCTATTACCGCCGGTATTCCCATGCCACGAATCTTTATTGTTAACGACACCTCTCCTAATGCCTTTGCTACGGGCCGAGACCCTCAACATGCCAGTGTCGCTGTTACAACGGGCTTACTGCAAATACTTAACAAAACAGAGCTCGAAGGAGTGCTCGCGCATGAATTGGCGCATATAAAAAATTATGATACTCGCATCATGGTTTTTATTGGTGTTTTAGTAGGCGCAATAGTCATGCTAGGTGATTGGATGTTCCGCTCTTCATTATTACGAAGCAATGATCGCAAAAACGGCCATCCCGCAATAATGATTATCGGGCTCTTATTCATAATTTTATCACCCATAATCGCAGAGCTTATCAAATTGGCTATTTCTCGTAGTCGCGAATACATGGCCGACGCATCAGGAGCTTTATTAACCCGCTATCCCGAAGGATTGGCTTCGGCCTTAGAAAAAATTCGCGATAACGCCACCCCCATGCGCCAACAATCTCAAGCCACAAATCATCTTTGGATTTCTGACCCTAAAGCCAAAAAATTATCCGAAAAAATATCCGGCTTTTTTGCTACCCATCCTCCAATCAACGACCGTATCAACAAACTTCGAGGGATGCTCAACAATCCATAACAAAAAACTTACAATATACAATATTCGTAATATTCATTTTATTCTCCTAATTCAAACCACTTCATTAAAAATAAAAGCAAATTATTTTTGATATAAGTATGTCACCCAACGATTTAATCAACCGCTTTACCACCCATCTTAAAGAAGCTTTGCAAAAAGCTTTGAGTTTCGCTGTATCCAATGGCAGAGCAGTGGTGGAGCCAGGAGATATTATCGTTGGTCTTTTAAATGAAAAAGGGGCTTTGGGAGGTGAAATATTGAATAAAGCAGGTTGTACTGTAACAGTAGCTTCAGAATTTTTCCGTGGTACTCCGGCTAATAAAAAATCATTAATAGCGCTTGATCTTAGCGATCCGGTTAAAAAAATCATCGAAAAATGCGTGGTTATAGCACACTTGCACGGACATAAATTCGTGGGAACAGAGCATCTGGTTGCGGCCTTGATTGAATCCGAAGACAAAAAAGTTCTGGAGTTTTTTAAACAACAAAAAGTTAATTTAACTACATTAAAAAACCAAATCGAAGCAATTTTAAAATCCGAATCCAATTTTCCAGAATTAAATCAAATAAGCAACCAAACTTTAAATGAAGATTTTCTTCCATCCATTTTACCAGAAGATGATTTATTAACTCCAACTTTTCCGCAACAAACAAATCGTCAATCATCATCTTCAGCGCTAGACTCATTCGCGCGAGACATAACTCATAAAGATATTGTTTTTTCTTTGGATCCGGTGATCGGTAGAAATACAGAAATTAACCGCATTATCGAAATTCTAATCCGCAGGACTAAATCCAACCCGATTCTACTAGGAGATCCTGGCGTTGGAAAAACAGCAATTGTCGAAGGTCTTGCCAAAAGAATAGCCGATGGGGATGTGCCGGATGCTTTGTATGGACACAAAATCCTTAGTTTGGATTTAGCTTCCACGGTGGCCGGAACAATGTATCGCGGTGAATTCGAAGCTCGACTCAAACAAATTGTTGAAGAAGCAAGCAAAAATCCTCATATCATTTTATTTATTGATGAAATACATAATATTGTTGGAGCAGGTTCCACATCCGGATCTTTAGACGCAGCCAACATTTTGAAACCAGCTTTAGCACGAGGCTTCATTCGCTGTATTGGCGCCACTACTTGGTCCGAATATAAAAAACACATAGAACCAGACTCGGCCTTAGAACGTCGTTTTCAACCCATAGTCATCAATGAACCCGATAAATTTGCAACACTTGAAATGCTTAAGGGTCTAGAAGAACGTTACGCTAAACATCATAAAGTAATTTATGCGCCACAAACTTTAGTCGCAGCCGTGGATTTTGCTGAACGCTTCTTAACGGATCGTCTTTTTCCAGATAAAGCTGTAGATTTACTAGATGAAGCCGCCGCTTCGGTTGCCGCTCGTCGCCAATCCCGTGAATTTCGCGAACGTTTAGCGGTTTTAGATGCGGCTATTCAAGAAAAAATTCATGCTTCTGAAGAAAGTTTACGCAATCAAGACCTCACGCGCGCCGAAGCGTTAACACGTGAAGCTGAAAAATTAATTGCCAATCGCAATCAAATGGAAAATGAAAAAAATCAATCATTGCAAAAAGAACGTCCACGAATCTTGCCCGAAGACGTGGCTCGTGTCGTTGCGCGCATATCCAACGTGCCCTTAGAAATGATCTTAGCTTCCGAACGTGAACGACTCAATGGCCTAGAAGAACGTTTGCGTCACCAAATTTACGGCCAAGATCAAGCTATTCAAGCCGTTTCGGATGTTATCCGCCGAGCTCGCCTTGGCCTGCAGGATAATAGACGTCCTAAAGCTTCAATGCTTTTTGTTGGTCCTTCAGGTACAGGCAAAACCGAACTCGCTCGCTCCATTGCCCGTGAAATTTTTGCCAACGAAGACGCTTTAATTAAACTTGATATGAGTGAATTCGCAGAGCCACATACCATTTCCAAATTAATCGGATCCCCGGCCGGTTATGTTGGCTATCGTGAAAGCGCTAAACTCACAGACGCTATTCGCAAGCGCCCACACGCTGTTGTTTGTTTTGATGAAATTGAGAAAGCGCACCCAGATGTTCAACACACACTTTTACAAATCTTGGAAGACGGTAAAATAACTGACGCCACTGGGCGCACAATCTCTTTTGCGCATTCTTACATAATCTTGACTTCCAATGCCGGTTCCGAACATGTGGATAAAAAATCAATCGGCTTTGGCAATGAACGCATTGCCATTTCCGCAATTTTAAATGAACAAGTAAAAGAACATTTCAAGCCCGAACTATTAAATCGCCTTGATCGCATAATCACCTTCCAATCTTTAGATATTTCACATTTAAGAAATATTTTAGATTCAGAAATCACTCAAGTTTGCGCTCGTTTACAAAACATGCAAAAAGTAACTTGCGAAATTCCTGAAAGCGTTCGCGAATGGCTAATATCACGACCCCTCCCTTCTGAACAAGGCGCCCGAGCCATTCGCCATTTAGTTGAACGTGAAATAACTTCTGTCATCTCTCAACACTTAATCAATCGCCGTAACAAACGTCTAATACGTTTCACAACACAAAATGGCAAAATAATGGTAAAATGATAACTGACCAAAAAGTTATACAATTTATGGTTAGTTATTAGTGGCTGATGATTAATAAGCCATAACGTATATTATTAATTATGCCACAAGGAGGAACAGCCAAAAAAACACAGCCTAATACGAGCGACAATAATCGCCCTTCTTCGAATACGGCTAATAATAAACCAACCTCAACTCCTCCTGACACTTCGGAAATTGATGAAAATTGGGATACTCCGGCGACCTCAACTCCTCCTGACACTTCGGAAATTGATGAAAATTGGGATACTCCGGCAACCTCAACTCCTCCAGATACATCGGAAATTGATGAAAATTGGGATACCCCGGCAACCTCAACTCCTCCTGACACTTCGGAAATTGATGAAAATTGGGATACCCCGGCTAATGACAATTCTTTAACGCGTCAATCCAAGCGATTAAAGTATCCACCCGATACCCCAACCGAAAAAAGAACACCTCAAAAACCTCCCAGTAACAAAATTCTTCGCAAAACTGAACCATCAACACCAAAGATCACGCCTCGCTTAACCGGAGCCGGCTCTGCCTTGCCTATCAGTAAAAAATCTAAAAAAAGTCCATCTCGTTCCGTTGGACCTCAAGCTATTGTAAGGCTGGTAAGCCCCATACAAATGGCTTCACGTTTACAAGCAAATCAACAACGCGCTCGTTTAGATAATGCTCCGGGTACAGGTCCAACGCGCGAAGAAATGTTGGCCGATGCAGGCGCCGGAGGCGATCCTATTCTGCCCGGTCAATTTGATCCATTAAAAAGTCAAAGCGCTTTTGGACGTGAAGCTCAAGCTCCAGGATCCATGTCAACACCCACTAAATCAGAAACAGATGAACGCGGAGGAGGTCCTGTCATGTCTGATTTAGAACGTCAACGCGCAATGCAACTTAGTCAAGAAAAAATGGCAGCCACCGCCAGCGCAACCGGAGTTGCTGACGCAAAACAAACCGACTCCAAAGCCGAATCACCAGCTACTGTCACTTCCAGCGCAGAAACAACATCTCCATCAACCAAAGTCCCTGAACAAACAGAAGAAGAAATCGAACAAACAACCGAAGAACAAACACCAACTGACGAAAAATCACCCAAAAAACCATCTTCAGATATTCAAACAGCGCAAAACATAGCTTCGGCCATGCACATGGAAAAAACCGCTAAAGCTTTAGGCGCGGCTAAAGCCATAGAAGGCAATATAGAAGCTGCACGCAAAATGCAACAATCAGCACGATCTTTTTGGAATATTCTTAAAGCCGGTGAATTGGTGTCCAGTGTTACAATTTTTTCTTTGATAGTTTTAATAATTACAGCCAACATTCAAATGATCAATAAATATACTTTTAAAACTCGCATCATACCCTCAACATATCTCATTGAAGATGCTATCATCGTCTGCGCCGATTGCGCTTTATGCGGAGCCTCTTGTATATCCATATTCACATCGACTGGTTTTATAATACCGATTATCGGATCCCTTCTCTGGTTAGCCGGAGTGTTAGGTTTAGATTATTTTGATATTATAGATTTAGGAATTTTATAAAAAATTGATCAACCGCAGTCAAACCTATATAATAATAATAAACCAACCTCGCTTATTTATATGATCTCCATAACCGAAACTCAAAAAAAAATCTTATTTATTATCTTTTTTGTAACTTTTACGATAGGCACCGGTTATGCTTTATATTATTTCTTTTTCAAACCTCTGCCTTCGCCCACTCTCGATACCGAAGAGACTCCACCTGCTTACACCGGCGCTCTCACACTTTCCGGCGAAAGAACTGCCGAACAACCTTTTATTCCTTCGCAACCCACAGGCCTTCCTGTTGCGGATCAGGTATCAAGTCAAATCACAGAAACCGCAACTACTGATGTTTTACGATCAAAAGTCACTCAATCTTTAAGTTTATCAAAAAATGGCCTGCCTCGTTATTACGATCCGCTTGATGGTCGTTTTTATCAACTGACTCCCGACGGAAAAGAACAAAAACTTTCCAATCGTCAATTTTTAAACGTCGAAACCATAAATTGGTCCAATATCAGCAATCAAGTTATTTTAGAATTCCCAGACGGAAGTAACATTTATTACAATTTCGATGAAGATCGCCAAGTCACTTTACCATCTCATTGGGAAGATTTTGCTTTTTCTCCTATTGAAGATAAAATTGTAGCTAAAAGTATTGGCCTAGATGAACGTAATCGCTTTTTAGTGGTGTCTGATGCTAACGGTAACGAAGCCACAGCCCTATATGAGCTCGGTTCCAATGCCGACAGAGTAATTCCCAGTTGGTCGCCAAATAACAGAGTTGTAGGGTTTTCAAAAACCGGAGATCCTTTGCCAGATGACGGTGAAGAGATTCTTCTTTTGGGCAAAAATCACGAATCTTACAGACCTCTAAAAGTTGCCGGCAAGGGCTTTTTACCATCTTGGTCGCCAACTGGTAAACAATTGCTTTACAGTATTTATCACGCGCGTGATAACTATAAACCCATGCTTTGGATTTCTGATGCTTCAGGCGCTGAAATAGGACGAAATCGCCGTCAATTAAATATCAATACATGGGCCGACAAATGTGTTTGGGATGATGAACAAACAATCTATTGCGGAGTTCCGATAGCCCTTCCAGATGGCGCTGGCTGGGATCGTAATCTTGTGTCTTCAGTATCAGATAATATTTATCGTATAGATTTAAAAACCGGCACAGCAAAAAAAATCAATCAAACTCCTTTAACTCGTCCTATTAATAACCCTCAATTAAACTCCGAACAAAACCAAATAATTTACACCGATACCATAACCGGACACTTGTATAAATTTGACCTTTAAACTATGCAACTACATTTAAACGCGCAAAAAACAGCAATATTGATCATCATTTTTGCCATAGTTATTTTTATCGGTTCAGCCGGATATAAATGGTATAAAATTTCAACGAGCACATACATAGCCGGAGCTCCTCCAATTGATCTGGTTAATGAAATACCTCCAAAATCAGTACCTTATGATCAAATTAAACCGCGCGCTTTAACTCCTTACGACGCTTTCATTATCGGATCAGTCACCTCTTCTTATGGATTGATATTTTACGGAGATTATACGAACCTCGCATCAAATGCCTTGCTAGTTGAGCTTGTTTCTAAATTATTGCCTTACGAAGATCTAGTTCGTTTAAATTGGCATTATCTCCCCGAAACAACCAAAGATGGCGACATGGGTTTTGAATCTGCTATAGCTTCTGAATGTTCACGTTTATTAGAGCAAAATTGGCCCTTGCACGAAGCACTGCTTAAAGAATCCGGCAAAAAACTTAGTCGTTCACGCTTAAAACAAATAATTGAAGAATTTAGCGCTGACCCTGAAATGATTCACGTTTGTCAAAATAATTCCGTAATTCGTGAAAGCGTTAAAACAGCGATTCAAATAGCCAAAGGCGATGGCATTGACAAAGCCCCTTTTGTTTTTGTGGGCACCGAAGCCATACCCGCATCCGAAGCCAATATTGAAAAAATCATCAATGCTCTTAGAGACTATATTAAAAATTAATTCAATTTTTGAACAAAAATCTTTAAATGTGTTTTTCACCAAAACGCTGTTATTTATTATTGTATTTTTTTCTTTAAATTTCCCTCTTTTTGCGTATGCGTCTTGTTGCACTTGTAATCACCCTCAAATAAAAACCGGAACCATTTGTATCAGCCAAGAAAACAATTCTTGCACTAATTTGGGATCCGTAAACGATGAATTAAAATCCGCCACATGCAAAACCGAAAACAATAACTCTACTTGTCGCTTGGTGAAAGATGGTGGAGTCTGTGTCAACAATCCTAATACAACCGCTACCGCATTCAAACTTAACGACATTCTTCCCAAAGCGCCTGAATCCACAGAACCCCCTCCTTCCTCCGAATCAACTGAATTCAAACCCACTCCATTCAAATTAAACATAGACATACCTGGTGCAAAATTCTCTAATCCTTCTTTACAACAAGGCATGTTATCCATCCCTTATCTTGGTCAATACATTCAAGCATTTTACAAATTATTAATCGGCATAAGTTTAATTGCAGCCGCCATAATGATTATTTACGGCGGTTTTCGCTATGTAGTTTCAGCCACAGCTTCTAAAATCCAATCCGGTAAACAAATTATAATCGATGCTTTGATGGGTTTAGCTATAGTTTTAGGAGCATACGTAATTCTTGCTAATATCAATCCAAATCTTACTCAACTCGAAAGCCTAACCTTGCCGTTTGTTGAAAAAGTTCCATGGGATGAAATAGTAGGATCTGCCACTGAAAGGCCTAGTGAAGCATTACGATCTATTGGCAACCCTTCTGATAAACAAGCAATAGCACAAGACATAGTACGCTATGCTAAAGAATTCCAAATAGACCCCTGCGTCTTATTAGCGATCTGCAATCATGAATCTGGATTCAAATGGCGATACGAAGCTGAATTTATAAATAGAAGTCAGTATGATGCTACAGCGATTGGATATTGTGGCACACATGTAAATTTCTTCCTTGATAATGCAGGTTTTAGCAATAAAGTTGTCAATCTATTACGAAAAAAATTCCCAGAATTTCCTGCTTGGACTAATGGTAAAAGAAAAATGACTAAAGAAGAAAGAAATGAACGTATAGATTGGGTAATAGCGCATCCTCAAGTTTCTTCTTATGTAGCAGCTTATGTATATTATGGCGAACTATCAAATACAAATGTAAATAAAAATGAAATACAAACCATCGCAAGATATGGAGCGGGAGGAGGTTCAATGAAAAGATGGATCAATAAAACAAACTGCAAAGTTGAACCAAACATACGTATTAAAAATGCTGTTAATCAAGATCGTGCATCAGTTTTAGCCAAATCATGCGTTCCATATGGTGTATCCATTCCAGGAAAAACGCCTAATGATTGCGAAAAAGATTCATATATATGCGCAGAGTTGAAAGCAAAGAAAAATAAAGGATCTACATTGTATGGTCATTGCCCTTCTAATCCAGACCAAGAATGCGTTGGTATGAAAACCGATGAATTTGCCCAATACGTACTAAATAAATATAATGAAATGCAAGCTCGCTTCCCTTTTTGCAAATAATATCACAATCAAAATATTAACCTCAGCAAAAACTAACATAATATCATGGATAAATTAAGTATAATTAAATATTTAAAAAATATTACTTATTTATTAAGTTTAATTTTTATTTTAACATTAACAACACCCGTTAAAGCGCAAATAACTTTTAATTGTTATATTTGTCAAGTAGAATCAATAGAAAAAAGCGCCAGTTTCTGTATACAAATACCCAAAGGGCAATCTTTAAACAACTCAATTAGCATTCTTCAACAAAAATTCGAAAATAACATTACTGTAACATGCGACTCTAACACACTCACAAATATTCAATGTTCCAAATTAGGAACATCTCCAAATTCAATCTGCCCAAATGATCCTGTTATTATAGATAAATTTAATCCTAAATCATTACCATTAGAAACTAAACAAACAACAAGCAATTCTGTCATTACAAATGAAATCAAAAATACAGCTCCGATTCTTAATATATCCATACCTGGTTTAAATTTTTCTGATACTATTAATGAATCCGGTCAATCTCTTTTAGTACCTTATTTAGCACAATACATTTCAGCATTGCAGAAATATCTAACAGGGGTTGCTTTAATCTTAGCGGCTATAATGATTATCATTGGAGGAATTAAATACATAATAGCTTCTACCGGTGCAAAAATAGCACATTCTAAAGAAATAATCATTGATGCTGTTATGGGTATGGTTATTGTTTTGGGATCATATTTAATCTTAGTTAATATTAATCCAAACTTAACCTATCTATCATATCTACAAATTACTCAAGTTGAAAAAGCATCTTACAATCTTAATGCACCAATAGTCAAAGCCGAAGTAATAAAAGCCGCCACTCCTAAATCTCCAACTTTAATGCCTGTAATAAGATACGGAGGCACCACGCCTGTTACAAGTCCAGCAGAGATAAAAAAACAACCGGTTCAAGACACTCAAGGAAATTACATTGCACAAGGACAATGTCCAAATGGCATGATTATGATAAAAAATAGCCCTGCCTATACCGCCAAAACAACAAAAAATGTAAAGTCTTTTTGTATGGATAAATTCGAAGCTCCCAATATGCCAGGCGTAAAACCATACATTGGCGTAGCTGATCCTGAAGCAGACTGGTGGTGTAATGAACGAGGAAAAAGACTTTGTACAATTGACGAATTTCAACGAGCCTGTCTTGGGCCTGAAGGAACGCAAACTGTTATGTTTGGAACTGAATACATTAGAGGACGATGGTATTACGAGGGTAAGGGGCCCTCAGCCAAATTAAAAGGAAACAATAACAATGAACCAGCTCCATGTAATTACGACAGTAAAAGTGATGTTTATCAAACAGAAAAATTAATAAAAGCTTACGAAAGTTTAACAGTTTATTTCACAAAAGAATATAGTGTTCTGAATCCTGATAATCCAAAATTAACTGATCCTCGATACAAGCGTTTATATGATGCTTGGAAAGACGCTATAGATAAATTTGCTAAACAAGAACCTAGTGGAGAAAGAATCAATTGTCGTTCAGTTGAAGGTGTTTATGATTTGTTAGCCAATACACAAGAAATTGTTTTAAGTGAATTAGGCGCTTCAAAAAGCATAGAAGAACGTATGGAGATAGCAAAAAAAGGTGCAACCAGTAAAGCAAAGCCTTATATGTGGGCCGGTTTCTACTGGTCACCTTTGCATCACTTGGGAAAAAACAATTCAAATGTTGGTTCTTTGCCTTCATGTACAGTAACGTCTGGAAGCGAACATACTTCCAACTATCGTTCACATGAAAATGGCTTTCGTTGCTGTTTAAGCTTAGAAGAATAAAAAATTAAGGCTTGTATTTCACATCACAATTTTTCATAAGACTATGTGGAGGTGTTGGCGGGAAAGCACATTCCGTACAATCAATAGAATAAACTCCAGAATAATTATAGTGCCACATCTCTGAGCACATTCTACGCCAACCAGCTTCAGCTAATATCTTTTGTAAAATTTTAGAATTTTCAATACCCATCGAAACCGTTCCATCAACTTGATTTACATTAGTTTTTTTATCACAAAGCGGACCTCCAACAGTCAATAAATTAGCAAATTTATCATCTATTTTTAAATATTCTTTTTTCTTTCCTTTTTTAATCTTTAAAGTTCGCAACATATAGCTCTTGTCTGACAAACCGCCTAAATTTACATCAATGGCCAAGCCTAAATTATGAGGAGATGCTCCCGGAAAAGTTAAACCACCACTATTCTTATTACCAGTCGTCATCCTATTACACCATTCCTTCAAATGAGCTTCAACAGGCCTCGTTGTTACAGGTACATACAAAAAATACCCCTGCGCTTTTGCGATTTCACCAGCTTTAATTAAAGCATTTTTTGCTTCCGGTATTAAATAAGCTCCTCCACCTTCTTTAGGAAAATATAAACCATATTGCTTTATTTGTTCTTCCGGAGTTAGATTTGAAATTTCGTTAAAATTCGCCAAATCACTTAATTTTGGATAAACAGATGTATCATATTCCAACTCTCCAGTAGCACACTTACACGATTCTACGGTAGTGCATATCGCTCTCGCTGGTTTATATTTAGGATTAACTACACAGCCTTTATTTCCACCTCTATCCTCTCCTTCTGATAAAACCTGATCTGCTGTAGATGATTGAAAAGATTGTTGAGAAGAAACTGTAGAGTCACCCAATATATCTTCAATACTACTATCAGGATAAGCTTCACCCCACAATTTCTGTTCTGTTTTTAACATGGTTAAACCTGAAAAATTAAGTAAATTGGGATTAATGTTAGCAATAATTACATAAGCGCCTAAAAAAATAACCATACCCACTATAGCATCAATCATTTTTTGCTTAGCATTTTGAACCTGAATTCCTGTTGAAGACAAAAGATATAAATAGCCACCATAAATCAACATAATTGCAGCAACCAGCACAGCAATACCAACTGAATATTTAAAAAAAGCATAAATATACGTTGCTAAAAAAGGAATAGTTATATAATCACCATTAATAATAATAGGGCTTTCCGTAAAATCTAAACCCTGAATCGAAACGTTTAACTCCGGTGCATAATAAACATCATCTTCTGCCGCATTTACAGAAAAGCTTATAAAACATAAAAAAACCAAAATCAAAATTTGAAAATAAAATATAAAACGAAGTTTAATAAACATTTATATTTTTATTAAATATTGTATCATCATTCCAATCTATTATCAAATTATTTTACATAGCACAATTATTGTATTTAATAATCTTATAATTTATTATATACGTTATGCCCAAATCCACACCCATTCATACCTGTTCCAAATGCGACGCTCAATTTCCTAAATGGAGTGGACGTTGCGAATCTTGTGGTTCTTGGGGCACTATCAGTAAAGAAACCGTTTTGCCAAGCTTAGAATCTAATTCCAGCTTCATGATTAAAGCATCTCCTGCTAAATTGACCTCTTTTCAATCCTTAATGCAAAATGATGCTAACGTAAAACGTGGAACAATTGTTGGCTTGGAAGCGATTGATACGGTTCTTGGCAATAATTTGGTTCCCGGATCTGTAACTTTAATTGCCGGAGAACCGGGTATGGGTAAATCCACATTATTAACCGAACTTGCTCTAAAAATGGCTCAAGATGGCAAAAAAATCATCTATGTTACCGGAGAAGAATCTCCTTCTCAAATCAATCTTCGAATCAAACGCTTATCCAATTCCACACCAAATAACTTATATTTCTTAGAAGATACTCAAACAGAAGTCATCTCGGCAACAATAGAGGTCGAAAAACCGGATCTTGTTATAATCGATTCAATCCAATCTATAAAAACAGCCGAAGTAACTGGTGAAGCCGGTTCGATTAATCAAGTTAAAACTTCAACCGCAATTTTAACTCAAACCGCCAAGAAAACTTCAGTGCCTATCATTTTAGTTGGTCAAGTTACCAAGGATGGCGATATTGCCGGTCCGCGAGTTTTAGAACATATTGTGGACACGGTCTTAAATCTCGAAGGAGATCGTTTACATCGTTATAGAATTTTGCGAGTTATCAAACATCGCTTCGGTTCCACGGATGAGATTGTTTTGTTAGATATGACAGAAACCGGTTTAAGAATTGTCCAAGATCCTTCAGCCACCATAATTGAAAATCGTCCAACATCAGCTCCTGGTTCAGCCATTGGTTGCGTTCTAGAGGGACGTCGTCCTCTTTTGGTGGAAATCCAAGCTCTAATCTCTCCTGCAGGTTACAGTACGCCAACCCGCAAAGCCACGGGGTTGGATGGCACGCGCCTCAACATGCTTTTAGCCGTTCTCTCACGACACGCTGGCCTTAAAGTCTACGACAAAGATGTTTATGCCAATGTGGCCGGAGGGCTCCCAATTCGTGATCCGGCTTCGGATTTAGCATTAGCTACTGCAATTTCAAGCGCAGTACACAACAAACCATTAGAAGCTAAAACCGCTTATTTCGGTGAAATCGGCCTCACTGGCGAGCTTCGACCTGTTGCTCTTCCTGAACTTCGCATCAAAGAGCTTTCTCGCATGGGATTCACAACTATCATTTGCCCAGTTTCTAAAAATCTAAAACCAATAACCAACATTAACATTATTCAAGTTAAAACAGTCAGCGAAGCCTTGAGGTAATAAAAACCATATCATCATTCACGACTCAATTGGGAATTCATACTACTTCATCATTCCCTCACTATCATCATCACCTTCTCAACCCTCACCCTCACTCCCCATGTTCCGTCTCCGTAAGCGACTCTGCGCGCTTGCGAAGTTTGGGATAGTTAGCAAGCATTGGATCAATTTGCATCAATTTCATGGCTTCATCACGAGCTTTTTGCATAACCACATAATCCTCCCAAGGCCTTACGTGATGAAAAATATTTTTTCCGGATTGTTGCGTGCCTAAAATATTTCCTGACCCTCTCATTTTTAAATCTTCCTCAGCGATTACAAAACCATCATTAGAACGCTCCATTATCCTCAATCTATCAATTGAGACCGACTCATCAGTAGCGATCAAATAACAAGCGCAATCTTTATCAGAGCGTCCAATACGTCCACGTAGTTGATGCAATTGAGCCAAACCAAATCTTTCCGCTGATTCAATTACCATAATAGTGGCATTAGGAATATCAATTCCCACTTCCACAACTGTAGTGGCAATTAATATATCCGCTTTTTTATCCTTAAAATCAATCATTGTCTTATCTTTATCTACTGAATTCATTTTTCCATGTAAAACCGATATTTTGAGATTTTTCAATGCTCCGGATTTTAACCGCAGAGCTTCTGCTTCCACACTTTTTGACCCCAACTTATCCGATGGGTCAATAAGCGGACAAACTATAAAAGCCTGTTCTCCACGAAATACAGCATCTATAATCGCTTTATAAGCCAAATTACGTCCAACATCCCCTATCAAAACATGAGTTTTAATAGGTTTTCTTCCGATTGGTTTGGTTTTAATAATAGAAACATCCAAATCACCCAAAAAAGTTAACGCCAAAGAACGCGGTATGGGAGTAGCCGTCATTGAAAGCAAATGCGGAACCTTATTATCCAACCTTTGTAAAACTGTAAGCGCTTCTCTTTGCGCGACACCAAAACGATGCTGTTCATCCACAATCGCCAAAGCCAAATCCGGCGGGCATTGCCCCAACTGCAACAAAGCTTGCGTTCCAACAGCAATCACGCGACCCAAAGCCATTCTCTCTTTGGCTTCCGAAAGTTTCATTAATTTTCCTTCGCCATTTTCATAAAATATTCGCGACGACGACGTCATTAACAATATCGGAATATGATGCTGTCCCAAAAACCTGCTCAATGTTATGGCATGTTGTTTAGCTAATATTTCAGTTGGCGCCATAATTGCCACTGAATATCCTTGACGATGAACCATGGCCGCGCAAAAAATCGCAACAATTGTTTTGCCCGAACCCACATCGCCCTGTATCAATCGACGCATTGGACGAGTATTTTGCATGTCTTGCAAAGTCGCCCAAACCGCACGTTTTTGATCCGCAGTAAGCTCGAAAGGCAATTTAGCTACGAAATTTTTTGCAAAAACTTGATCAAACTTCACTTCCGGAGCGCCTTCTTGATCTGCTTTATTGCGCGCCAATCTTAAAGCCAGTTGATAATAAAAAACCTCATCAAAAGCAAAACGTTGCCGACCCAATTTTGCTTGTTCTAGAGTCTCAGGTTTATGAACATAATGTATTGCTGTTATCAAACTTGGTTGTTTAGCATTACGCAATATTGAATCAAGTATAATATCCGGCGCATTATCAAATTCATCTAATACAACTTTCATGATTTTACGCAAAGTTTTTTGCGTAACCTGCCCGATCAAAGGGTAAACAGGAGCAATATTACCCGTTGCTACTGTTTTCTGATTCGCAGGTTCCCAAATCGGACTCGTAAAACTCCTCCCATACTTAGGATGCAATCTCACAGTTCCGGAAACATAAATCTCATCACCGATTTTCACTTGATCCAGCATCCAAGGCTGATTAAACCAAGTAATACCAATACTCCCCGAATCATCCTCCAATAGCCCGCGTATCATCACAATTCGCTTACGAAAAGTCGGTATTTTTTTTAATTGCTTGACTTTAGCTTTAATTGTAACAGATTCACCTATGGGAATTTCGGCTATGGGCACTAATTGCGAATAATCATCATAACGACGAGGTAAAATAGACAATAATTCTCCTACCGTTTCCACTTCCAATTTACTCAAAACTCGCCGTTGTTGCGCCGTTAATCCATGAATATAGCTTGTTGGATCATCCCAATTTAGCATATAAAACTCACGCAATTAAGCTTAACAAATCCATAAAACAAATCAAATAATCCGAATTTCACACTCTCTATTAACATTTCAATAAAATACGATTTTAGATATTAACTATCACTTTTTAAGCTCGACGAAAAATAACTTGTTCCACTTTTTGCATAATCATATCTGCTATCGTTTTTAGAATCAAAAAACCAATTAAAAAATTACTCGCAAAAAAACCCATTAAAATAGTAAAATGTATAGGAATAATCCTAGCATATGGATAGAACATTAAAACTCCTATATTTTGTTTCTTATTTTCAATATTTCTATTATAAAAATAAGAAACCGCATGACTTACAAAAAACATCAAACCAGTCAGAATTATTGATCCCCATCGCAAATTAGCCATACCGTTTACTTCCATTTCAATAAACACTCTAGAAATAACAAAAATTAAATATACTAAGTGAAACATTCCATAATGCACAACAAAAAATATAGCTGTTAAAATCTTTATAACAGCTGTTGGCTTTGGTTGTTCATTATTTAATTTAAATCCTTCAATAGAAAAATCTTTCAATTGCAAAATTCTAATAACATTAAAAAACCCTATCGCAATACTTTGAGACCAATAAATTATCATGATCTCAATCAAACTCCATCCTTCTGTTATCGCAAAATAAATAGTTATTAAATTAAATATAAGCAAAATCCATAAAGAAATATCTTTAAATAAACTTTTTCCATATTGCGATGTCATCATATTTTTAAATACTCTTATATAATAGGCCCAAACAAACGTGTTAAGTAGCAAAACCGCCCAAGTGTCAGTTTATATTTGCTCCGCCACTTCGTCAATATTTTGTACGCGTCCACCACATATGGCACTCCTTGGAGTATTCTTGGGTTAAGAATTGGATGGGTGAACGAAGATTTAAAGATTTGTGAGGCCTTTTAGTATTGAACCAGATAAGGTAGTCAACTAACTTATCATTGAACGCGGTTGTGTCCTTAAGTAGATAAGAGTGATAATTAACGAATTCTTCCTGTAAGGTTCGATTAAATCTTTCACAATGCGCATTCATCTTAGGGGTTTTAGGATAAGTATGCCAGTGGAAAAGACATTGTTTGCGTATTTCAGAATCAAAATGCTTCATGAACTCACTGCCGTTATCGGTTAATATGTTTTGGATGGGATAAGGAAAGAATGCTTGTATGGCTTTAAAGAATTGCATAGCCACCAAAGATCCATGACTTGTCGTGGCAAAA
>Ga0302238_1000202_pt1 | contig 65988 bp, 69 predicted proteins | sample AAG_UR_Asn_MG_FD_193527 | JGI IMG/M metagenome (GOLD analysis project Ga0302238, IMG submission 193527) | Enriched activated sludge microbial communities from anaerobic digester in WTTP, New Holstein, Wisconsin, United States - AAG_UR_Asn | ecosystem: Engineered > Bioreactor > Anaerobic >... | reverse complement strand
CTTACGGCAACCGCTGCCGTGTCGCCCACGGAGGAAGCGGCTGTCGTCCTGCGTGCCGAGATCAACAGTAGCGAGTTCGGGAAGGAAATAGCGCCAGGCGACCTGAGCCAACGATCGATACAGTACAGGGAGTACGTCTAGCCGTTGCGCCCTCCCTTGCTTCCTCTCCCTGCCAGCGGATAATACCGCCATGACCAAAGGCATGGACTTTTTCGAGGAGCAGTTGGCCAAAGTGGTCTGGCTGAAACCTTGGGAGTTCTTGCCAACTCCACTAGGCGTTCCCATTCCGCCTAGAGAGTTGCATGAGGATTGTCTCAGGCGGTGCCTCCAGCCAGGGCATGTCCTATACGATAGGCCTCGCAAGGCAATTGCCGCCAGCATGCCTGGGCCCGAAGTCCTGTTCATAGTTGATCATCCTGGGCCTTACCTTGCTGTTGTCGAAATCCATGGGCTGGAGCCGAAAGAAGACGATCCCTCCTGGCCACGTACCACCTTCTACGCAAGCGGCAGTGAATTCGTTGAGAAGTGCATGAAGCCTGCCAATGCAGCCAGGAATGCCACGCCGTTCCCAGGGATAGTCTGCACCCCAGGCTGGCTTGGTGGCTCACCCAGGCTTGAAGGACACCGGATCGGCGTGGATCACGTGGTGTTGATGCTCAGGGAGCAGTCCCCTGAAGAGTACCTGGCGGACTACCAACTGGATGATGTCACCGTTGACGACCTGAAGATAGCCGTTCACTATTGCCGTTCACTGCAGTGCGAGAAGGATCAACCTCAATGCTACTGCTCTTGGTGTTCCATAGCTGAGAAGCACGGCGAGAAGAGGCCCCCAGACGCCAAGCTCCATGACTGCTGGATGCTTGCCGAAGAAACCTGCCGCAAGTTGGGGTGGTAGCGGGTGCTTGTGCCATGACCATGAGCAGCTCAGAAGACTTGGAGAGAAGGCGGAAGGAATTCGAGGAGTGGATGAAATGGTGTAGGTCCACTCCGGAAGTCGCAAAAGAGGCGCTCATCAATGGTGTCGCGCTGGTCGATGCTGAAGAGTGGCAGAAGAAGAATCCTGGGCTTGGCTTGCCTACGAAGCTTGGGCGCGAGAATTGTCGGCGTGGAAGTCTGGTGGTCTTATTGATGGTCGTAAGAGTCGGTGACATTGGATCCCACGAATTGACCTTTCTGCAGGTCAGGGCCAGAGTCCAGAATACACTCGGCTCCTGGTACCACGGTGAACTGCTGGATGATGCTCCGTTTGAATCGACAGTGCGGGCAGGGCGAGGGATTGACTTCGAGCCACGGCACATCCTGTCCATTCATAGCACGAGCCTGACGAACTAGCCTCAGCTCCTTGCTTCCCCTCCCTCCCAGCGGATAATGGGGGCATGATTGACTCGGAGACTGCTTCTCAACTTGAAGTGTGCAAGAAGTACGGCGCTCCTTTTGTCGCTGCCCCTCATCATTTGAAGGTGGGTATAGCGCAGAACGTCCGAACCGGACTGCTGCCACTCAACGGACTGCGACACCATCCAGAGGGTGATACTAGCGGGTGGTACATATGGGCTGGTGAACAACTCTCCAGCGCTCCGGACTTCTTTGTTCCGCTGCACATTGAGCACCTCAAGCATTGGTGCCCTGCCTTGCTCAGACTGCTCGGTCTTCCACCTGGCTGGCGTTTTCTGATTGCGAGCGGTCATGAAGACGTATGGGAGGATAGATCCCTGCTGACATCCCCTCCTCCGGAGCCCAAGCCGTGAGCGAGCCAAAACGAATCCGGTGCAAGAGCCTGTGGTGCAGGAGGACCATTCTCCCCGACACGGCGCAACGGACCGGTGGGTTCTGCATGCCGTGCGTGCAGAAAGCTGCCATGAAGAAGCGCGAGGAGTTCCTCAAGAATAGGCCCAACCCCGCGCAGAAATCGCTGGATGCCCTGCTTTCTCCAGCAACGAGACTGAGGATTCTGGAAGGTGGTGTGTCCGACGACAAGGCCATCGGCAAGAAGGTGTTGCTAGATACCCACGAAACTTCAGCGGCATCCAAGATCGCAAAGTTGTTGCGGATAGTTGAAGACCCTGCAACGTTTGGCCACTGCATGTGCCTAGGCAGTTATGCGCTTGAGTTCTATGAAGGTCAGAAACTCCTGGCAACCATTGGTCTGCATCATGGCCAGTCAATCCGGTGGGATGGCTGGCAGTGGGACGCATGGCTTTCGGACCGACTAAAGCTTCTTGAAGGGCTCAAAGAGCTAGGCGTAAATGGTCCGTTGGCTGAGTTCATGGAAGACGAAAGGCGAAGAGAAGAGGGGCAACGTGCTGGCAAGCTCTGGCTTGACGCCACCCCTGCTTGCCTGCGGTCATTCTGGCAGGAGATGCAGGATTGCGCTCCTGACCTGAAGCCCATGAGCAAGGCCCTGAAGAGCGCATTCCCAGAGCTTGGGATCAGGGTGCTGGAACTTTTCAGGTGGTTCGGATCGGCCCATGGCCCTTGGAGCGGATATCCGATCTACCAGGGAGTTCCGGAGTCCCTGTTGCTCGAGTACACGAACAAGGAGCTGCTGACGGTCATTGCCGATGCCGACTTAAGTTCAGACCATCTGGAGGGGATCGCCAGACTGTTTGCAGGCCACGAGTTCAGAAACGGCAAGCGGCACAGGAAGCTGGAACTTCCTGAGTCTCTGCGCCAGAAGCTGCTCCAGCACTGCATGGCCTCGGGGGATGAGTATAAGGTCAGATGCGGTACCAGATCTTTTGGGCCATCGTCTGAAGATCAGTGAGCGAGCGGGCGGAGCAGGCAGGCAATGGGTAACAAGAAGGCCAGAGAATTCCTGAAGCAGCGCGAAGTCCAGGAAGCCTGGAACAAGGCTCGCAACGAGCTTCGGCGACTGGAAGATGATGTATATGTTCCAGCCATAGGCCTGCGTCGAGTTCAGGTAGCCTATGCGCCCAGCTTCGAGCAAGGGTTCGCATGGGATATCAGAGAGCTGGACGGAAGCTACTCACTCTTTCGAAGCCACATCGCTGTAGACTCCCTCCATGCCAAGCTCAAGGGCTACCAGCAACTGGACACATCAAGCGATGCCCTTAAGGACTACCTTCATAGGCTGCGTCAGATCAGCCTCAGCATTTCGCCAACGTTCAATGGCATGGCAGGGCTCGACGGTACAACCTACCAGTTGGCCCTCTTCGGAGACATGCACAGCAATGTTCGCTTCGTCTGGTGGTCTGATCCGCCAGCACAGTGGAAAGAGTTGGTAGGTCTGACAGAGAAGATGATCGAGGAGTTCAGCAAGGCGAGTGAGTTGAAAGATGTAGTAGCGCCAGGATGATACAGAGATGAGAGTTTACTTCACGAGAGATAGCGTCTGCGCAGCTGATGACGTGCATGCACCGCACCAGAAACAGATTGTGATCGAGGATGGTGCCAACGTTCAGGCGATCCTGACGCACATCTACCGTTCCGGATATCTCCCCTTGATCTCCGGAGGGAAAGCTACGTGGTCCGTGGCCTCTAGGATCCCACTGGCAGTCATCGCCCAGGAACGGGCGATGCTCAAGATGCTCTCCCAGTTCGAGGTATCAATGAACGGCTTGGACACGCAGGAAGACCTGATCCGCATCCACTTCAGCTACCACGCCCAAGAAGATCCGGATGTTGTCTACAACATCTTGCGCGAGTTGAGGTTAACCGCTCAGTAGCCTCCCTTGCACCCCCTCCGGCATGGGGGATAATCCCATCTCAATGGCGAGTTGCTACGAGCCTCTAACCCTTGAAGCCTGCAATGCACGGCTGCAGACCATAGTTGGCTTGCCAGTGTCCAGGGTGTGGTGCGGCTATGGCAACGCTCTGTTCCTGGAACTAGGGGCTCTGTCCATGCGGGATCGCCATCGGCATCCCAGTGGCCAGATCTGCATCAGGCTAGAGACTGACTGGAGGATCGATAGACAAGGGGTGTTGGTAGTGAACCTTGAGCCGGATGCCCCAGACCTGGAGGATCGAGCCAAGAAACTCGAGGGCAATCGCGTCTCCTCGCTTGTCGTGATGGCTGACATCCATGATCTGATAGTGCACTTCAGTGATGACAGTCGCCTCTGGGCTGGCGGCTCAAAGGAAGACCTTGGCAACTGGGGTGTCCATATCCACGACGTGTCGATCATGGCTCTTGATCCTGTCTGGCAGGGCGTTGCCGTAACGCCCATCATTGGGGCTGAAGACGAACAACTGGCTATCCAATATTGCTTTGGGGTTAATCCATATGTCGGCGACGTGCGTGCAGGAGATGATGAGGAGCTCATATCCAAGCTGAGAGCGAAATACATCTTCGAGTAAGTTTGTACACTCCTGTCGTTTCACGTCTCTTGCTTCCCCTCCCTCCCAGCGGATAATGGAGAAGCAACCAGGATCCGGCGAGGGCTTTCATGTGGACATGCTGAGCTGGTTAGAGAACTGGTACGCGCAAGCCTGCGATGGCGAGTGGGAGCACCGTTATGGCGTGCGCATCGACACTCTGGACAATCCTGGTTGGTCGCTGAAGGTTGACCTGGTGGGGACCTATCTGGAAGGAAGACCTTACGAAACACTCAAGGTGGAGCGCAGCTCCACCGAATGGATCCACTGCTCAGTCAAAGACGGCGTCTTCAATGGATTCGGTGGACCAGGCAACCTGAAGACGCTGATCGCAACATTTCGACAGTGGGCGGAAGCGGGTGATCGTGAGGGCAAGCAGCCATGACCACCCCTCCCCCTGAGCAGCCAGCAAAACCCCTCCGCACCTGGAGGCCAATGGCGGCGTGGGTGGTGGGGATAGCTCTGGCAGTGGGACTAGTGTTGAGTGCCTGCTGGGGTTACGGCTGGCTGTGCGCCAGATGGCGCTTGGAAGCCTACGGCACATACGCATTCACGGTGGCTGTCGACCTAGCAGTACTACAGGGAAGCCCATACCTCAGGAGCCCAAGCCGTGAGCGAGGCCATGACCACCCCACTCCCTGATCAGCCGATGGCGAAGCCACCAAGGAAGACTGCAGCATGACTTGGTTCGCGAGCCATGCGTATATCACGCCCACACCACTGGCTCTAACTATGCTCAGCTCCCATCCGGTGATCTCGCAGGGCCTCTACTTCGTGGACACCTTGGAGGGCTATAGATGGTGCCAGCCTGGGATCGCGCACGGCCTCCCACCTGGCGGGTTGGTGGTGGTGCGCGAACTGTGTCAGAACGGCAGCTACGAGGCGAAATGGTTTGGTGCAGATGCGCTCCCCTGGAGCGGGATCAAGGGCGATGCGCCTTGTGATGTGCTGATGAAACCGATTTCACCCGATGTGACGTCCGAGGTGGGAGATTTCCAGGAAGCCGCCCCCACCGTAGGCAGCCTGAAGTTCTTCAAGGCCTTGTCCCAGGCGAGCGAATCTCCAGTCGTCTACTACCGCCACCACACTTGGGGCGGTGATACAGAGTACGAAGAAGCGTGGTTGTTCGGCAAGAACGAACGGCTGTTGACCTTTGTGGACAATGAGCACTTCACGGAGCAGAGGATTGGGCTGGAAGCGGAGACCCAGGCTGGCAGCATCCTGAGTGTGATCATGCGCGAGTTTGGGCTCGTGCTGCCCAGTCCGTTCTTCGCCCTTCATGCTCGGCCTTTCCCCTGGGCGCAGTACAAGGTGACTGGGACTTTTTCCTGACAGACCACGCGTGGCCTCCCTTGCTTCCCCTCCCTCAGAACGGATAATGAAGGCATGGTAGACCCTGCCGAATTCATGTCGATGGAGCCAGGAATCCCGTTCGCCGTGAAGGTGCACAATGTATGGATTCACCAAGTTGACGACGCGTTCGTTGTGTGGGTGGTAGCCAACGCAGCCAAGATGGACCAATACAAACTCAGGCATGCCCTGGTGCTCGTGCAGGATCGCGATCTTCCCGAGTTGCGCAAGATCATGATGAAATACGTTGGGCACGAAGATCCAGGATACTGGGTCGCAGCACGATCCTTCTTCGAGAATCAGTTCGAGCACGGATACATCTCAGAAGTGCCGACAAAGAGAGGCTAGAAGAGATGACGATCACGGATCATCCAGAGATAGTGGCCAAGGTCAACGAGATGCGTGGGTATCTGGTGGGCCTCGAGTGGCCTGTTTTCGGCACAAGCGCCCAGCTTCGGATTTGCGATGATATCGTCAGCACAACCCATGCTGCTACACTGAAGCTTGACGGAGTCCACCTGCTGATGACGAGACAGTCCATGATGGGCAGGCAGTTCCATAGCGTTCCATCGCTGGCAATGAGAGAAGACTGGGGCATCAACTACTTTGAGATCCTTCCGGATTCCGCATTCCTGACAGCGTTTCTGCAAAAGGGTTTGGGCCTTAAGACTGATGTTGTGCTCTATGACACAAAGCAGGTGGCGATCAAGTCCGACACGGGGAGGAAACCCGTGCACTTGTCGATGTGCACCGGAGGTGGCCACCTCGATGTGGTTTGTGAAGAGATAAGCCTTGAGATGTAGTGCATCTCACCCATCCCTTGCTTCCCCTCCCTGCCAGCAGATAATGGGGGCATGAGCGAAGCCTATACCCGCCGAGAACTTAGCTCTCTGGGTGACTCAGCATGGCCAACCAGAGGCCCCTTCTGCCATAGATGCAAGAGGCACCTTCCGTCGTTCGCAGATCTTAACAGCGAACAGGAAGCACAGCTTCGTTCATCGACCGAAACGATGCAGTCGGAGAGCTGAGGCCGTGCCGCCTCCGCATCATTTCTGTCCCCGCGCGTTCCGCAGCTGCAGAAGCGCCTCGCGACCGAGTTCCAGGGCATTCCCCGCCGGGTTGATCACCACGCCGGCGTAGTTCTTGAGAACGAAGTCCCACAGCTGACTGGCCGGCATCACCAGGGTGCCGACATCCTCCTTCGTCCACGCCTTGATCTCGTCCCAGTCGGTGAATGCCGGCAGGATGGACTCGTTCTTCGCGTTGGAGCAGCACAGGAACTTGATGCGGCTTCCGGCTCCAATCGTGGCTTGGCCGGGAACGGAGGCAGGCGTCACCTTCATCTCGTCGGTGAGAATGACCACCAGGTAGTTGGCCGTCGCGAGCGCATGAACCAGGCTTCGCTCCTTCTCCGGCGAAAAGCCCTGCATGCGTTCGGCCAGCGCCGTCTTAAGAAGCGAGTTCGTGACCGGGACATCGAGATCGACCGGCGGCACGACCAGCGGTCGGTCGGTATCTTTGCGTCTGCGATTGAAGGGCCACATCATATCGCCTCAGCCTTGAGAGTTATGGCCGTGCTCATTCCCGACGCTCCCTGCCTTGCGATGCCTGGCCCCGCCATTCTCCCTGCGACATCGCGCTGCGCAAGCTCGGTCTTGACGCGGCCGGCAGGACGGCTATAGGTGCCCCAGTGCGCTCACGGTCGGACCTGGCGCCTTGTGACAATTGTCACAGCCCCGCCTGCCCTGCCCTCCCCCACCCTCCACCGCCCAGGAACACCGCAGGCCGGACCGCGCCGGCCCGTGGCGCGTCTTAACCTCTCCCCGCCCCAACGTCTTGGCCTGTTCAGCGGCGCTGTGCGGCCCCCTGCCTTGCCAAGGAGGGACCCCGGAGGTCGCTGGCCTCCCGCCTCGATGCCAGGCGGCCTGATGCTCGTGGCTTACATCCACTGATGCGATTGGAGATCCACGCACGTGTACAGTGCCGTGTACAGCATGCCCGGAGGTCGGGGAGCCTGAATCCCCCCGCTACCACCAGAAGTGATCGCAGGCCGCACAACCGCACGGCCTGCGTCGTTTCCGGAAACATCATCATTCCCTGTTAGATGAGCATGTCGTCAAGGTCGAAGGAGCCCCTTGTGGCTGCCGTGATCCCTGCCCCTCTGCGCGGCGTAGGAACGGCTTGGCCTTCTCGCCCTTGGGCTACCCCGTGTAATCCAAGGTACACCCTAACCCGCTATTCGCAGCCGATACCACTCATCCGCATTTCCTTGGTTGACTCTCAGATGTCCTACGGAAGGGATAAGTCGAACACATGACTAGCCACCTCAATCATATGACGTTCTCCTCTGAATCTGCCGTCATCAGGCTGTGGAGGCTGTGTGGCATTCTGCTGTGGGGTGTCTGATGATGCAATCCTAGGCGTGGAGGTCTCTGGTGTTGCCGGACCTTCACGTGCTTCACAGAGTCTCTGATGAATGCCACTCAGAAGACTTAGTGCTCCCGACTGATAGGCTGCTGCCGGATCTTCTCCCCACACATGAACATACTTCTGAGTCTGTTTTCCAATCTGACCAGCATCGCCTGCGCGCCGGGCAAACCAGTACTCCCAGGCCGCCCTTATGAACTCCCATCGCCGCACCGACGCCATACATAGTCGTTGGTAGAACAGAGGATGCCGCTGTCGCAACAGGATGAGGCAGAATATTGCTGCCGCCATGTACTCGCGGGCATTGTCAGGAGACGGGCCCTTCAGTTGTGGTTTCCCGAGCTTCCCGACAAGTGGCTCGACCTGGCTTGCCTGGCTGCGCCAGAAAGAGTTCAGCAGAAAAGCAGCAAGCTTCAGGACTCTAGGATTCGTAATTCCTGCAAACTCAGCGTTGTATGCGCACATCCTGGCAAGATCTTCAGACCAGTTAAGCTCGTTTCTGAACTGTGACCACAATAGCCTGTTTGTCGATGGTTCTGGAAGACGGAAGATGGGCACCAGTATCTTCTCCAGATAGAGAACGCCATCCTCGTTCGGGAAATTGTTCCCATACTTGCACTGTAATGCTCTACCGAACAATTCGGGATCCACTGCAAATATGAAGGTCGTTCGCTCTCCCGCTAAGAGATTGCGGGCACCTTCAATAGCGGCGATCATTTGCAGAGGAGAACATCTGTCCAAGTCATCCATATATATGATGAGTCTACCACTATCTCCGAGGATCATCCCCTCCAGCTCTCTATACTTGTCTCTCGCGGTTAGCAGGCTCTTCTGGCGTTCGCGTTCGTGCTTCTCCGTCCCGCAGAGCCCCCCGATGCTTGATATAGCGACTCCCGTCAAAGGATTGAGAATCCCAGCCACAGAACCGACCGTGCAAAGGATTTCCCCAAGAGCCCCAATCTTGTCAGCGAAATCGCCATTCTTGTTCGCGGGCTCTATCTGCTTTCCAAGCTCATCTATGGCTGCAGCAAGTACATTCCCTGCCGCTTCGCTCATCCACAGATTGACCCACACTTGCTTGAAAGCACCATAGGCCATGCGACTATCTATCGCCTCTCTAACGAACCCCAAGACCGTCGTCTTGCCGCTCCCCCACGGCCCCAGAAGGCCTACTAGCTCTCCGCACTTGGGGCCTGCCGGTTTCCGATCCCTGAGAATATGCCCTGCGATGCGATCCACGATATCGGCCCTGCCAAGCTGATCGTCGGCTATCTTGGTGAGAGCAGAGTCGTCAATCATGTCCTTCTCCTCTCCTGCTTGTCCGGCCGATGGCGATCTTCTGAAGAGCTTCGTGGTCCCCCGAAGCCTCTGAATCACCCCCGTTTCGTCATTCTGGCTAGCAGCACCACCCCGGGATGAAACGCGTGCTTGGCCAGAAGCGCGCGCGCAGCCGGAGGAAAGACTGAGCACATGACACAGTATCTCGCTTTCTTCCTTAGGTCACCCAGGAACTCCCGAACCAAGCGGTGGCTCTGGTCGGCGTGCTTCGCGGGGATGTACGGGACTGCGAAGACGACACCCAGCCGCCTCTTGCCTTGGTATCTGCTCTCGACAGCAGCCTTCTTAGCCTTCTTCAGCGCCAGACTTACCCTCTTCACAGAGTCGCGTGCTCGCGGAGAGAGACACACCCATTCGCGCTTTGCCTCGATCACGTAGTCCGTTCCGCGCCATCTGAACCACAGGTCCGCCCGGCCTTGTCGCCGGTGACGGCCGAATCCTCTCCTGGCCGAGAACTCCTCCAGAGCCGGGGCGCCACACCGCCACACCGCAGCCGCAAGCGCCCCAACGTTCGCACGCTCCGTGTACCAGTACATTGCATCATCGCCAAGAGCGTTGCAGTACTCAACGTTGATGTCGTACCACTTCTTCAGAACCGGCCTCAGATGTGCCAGGGGCCCATGGGTAACGTGAAAGTTAAAGCTCTGCACCGCCAACCTCCCTTATCTTACCCTCGGTTGCCCCCTGCCTCAGTCCGCCTATTGGGCCTGAACCCTGTGCTCACCGCGGCAGAAGGCCACCTACATTTTAACGTATGCGATGGGATTGCGGCCACCCTCGACCAAGTAGTGCCCCACGTAGCGGTCCACGTAACGCTTGCGCACCTTCTCCTCCGCCACGATGCCAACAAACTCCCGGCGCCCAGATAACCTGGAGCCTCGGCCATTGTGGCGCGAGTTGAAGGTTGTGCCTGACGGGAACCATTGACGCACCCGGTACACTTCGCGACAGATGCCCTGGTACACGGCCAGGGCCAATTTAGCTTTCTCGCACCTCTCACCCATTCGCCAGGCGCCCCGTGTGGTGTCATAGAGCTCCACCGGGCTCATGTCGTATCGGTACAGCCTGCTGATGCGGATAAGAATAGCAGGTTCATTGATGTTGACCTGCTTCTTCGTGTAGCGGGCCACCGCCTGTTCGATCTGCATGCGCCCAAACCTGGCGCCATGGCCGCGCACGGCGTTCTCCAGGTTGCCCAGGCGAAGGAGGTCAATGGCGGCGGCCTCGACGCGAAGGGCTGCATCGGACGTAAGCCCGTGAGCGAGCAGTTCAACGACCGGCTCTCTGCCAGCAGCACGGATCTTCCGGATGGTCCTGCCGATCGGGCGCTTCTTGGACGCGTCGAGATGGACGAGTGCCCGCGAACCTCTCCCCTTGCCCACGTAGAAGATCTCATTATCCAAGGGGTTGACGTACAGGTAGACGTAGTAGCCCAACTTCCTGGATATCGCCGGACTGATATGCCGCGTGCGCTTGCTCGGCTTGGACACAGGGGCACCTCCTCAGAAGCTATCCGGCACCAGCCCCAGCCGGTTGATGGACTCGTTGACACTCCTGAGGGCCTCGTGGACGGCTAAAACCTCCTGGTAGTCCCAGTACTTGAGCTTGTCGCGGAGGCCTGCCACCCCCTGGGCCTCCTTGCGGATAACCTCGAGCTGCTTGGCATCGGAGACGGCCACTGCGCCCTGGACGGCGGGGTTGTTGAGCGACCTGAGCAGGTTCATCAGCATGCTGTCTATGGAGCCCTTGGTCTGGACCTCGAAGACGTAGATCACCCGGCCCATATTGCCGATGGTCACTTCCCAGGAAGCGTCTAACTTGGCACCGTCGGCCACCTTGACCTCGGTGTCGGTGTTGAGCCCCAGCCAGGTGCCGATCTCGGCCAGCTTGTCGCGAACATCGTTGTGGATGAACTCGGCCGTCGACTTGTCGATCTTCTCGGGCAGGGGGGCACCCTGGGAGCCTTCAACGCCGGGGGCTAAAGCCAGGCTCGGGACGTCTTCTGCCTGGAGCTGCGCTGTTAGTAAGTAGTTCGCAGCCAGCAGGTCGCAGTCCTCGATGCCGGCATTGCGCATCTCGGCGGCGATCTCCCGGGTAACGGCGCAGAGCTCCTCGTATTTCCTGCCGGTCAGCTGGTAGTCGCGGTTCGGCAGGTCGGTAACTTCCAGCATCTTCAGGCCCAGGTATACGCGGCGGTTCCACAGCATACACTCGTCAGGGTGCGCGTGGCAGAGCAGCTCGCTCATCATGGCCGGGCCAATATGCTTGACCCCTTTACGAAAGGTCTCCCAGCGCCTGGCCAGTGGTGCGTCGCCCCAGATCAGGTCGGCCAGTGACTCGCGCAGGTGCGCAAGGCCGTTGGTCCTAACCATCAGCGAGCAGCCGTACTGCTTGTTGCCCCACATCATGAGCGCCCAGAGCCGGCGAAAGTACTCGCCAAAGTCATCCTCGGTCATCTTGAGCAGCCGGGCCTGTGTCCAGCCCTGGTAGAAGGCCCGGCGCTCGGCGCGCTCCTTGATCTCAGCCTTGGCCTCCTCCGGGTTGGCGGCCAGCCAGGACTTGTAGTGGGCGATGTGTTTCTGGAGGAGTTGGACTTTCATGCCTTTGTACCTCCCAGACCGCCGCAAGCCATGTTGCCTCCTACGCCGCCCAGTCCTTGGCGATCACCTCGGCCTGCTCCAGGACGGTCTGGGTGGCCTTCTCCTGCTTGTCCGGTGGGTAGCCGTGCTTGCGGAGGATGCGCCGGACCATGACCCGCAGCTGCGCCCGGACGTTCTCGCGGATGGTCCAGTCGATGGTGGCGTTCTTCCGCACCGTGGCAACCAGCTCCCGGGCGATGGTCTTCAAGGTCGGCTCGCCTAGCACCTTGACCGCGCTGTCGTTGGTCTCCAGTGCGTCGTAGAAGGCGAGCTCGTCCTCCTTGAGTCCGAGCTGCTCGCCGCGCAGGTGGGCGGTGCGCATCTCCTTGGCCAAGTCCACCAGTTCCCTGATGACCTGGGCCGTCTCGATGGCCCGGTTCTGGTAGCGGAGCACCGAGCGCTCCAGCATCTCGGCGAAGGAGCGGGCCTGGATCAGGTTCTTCCGGCCCCGGGCCTTGATCTCCCCGGCGAGCAGCTTCCGGAGCAGCTCGACGGCCAGGTTCTTGTGCGGCATCCCCTGGACCTCGGCCAGGAACTCGTCCGATAGGATGGAGATGTCCGGCTTCTTGAGCCCGGCGGCCGCGAAGATGTCCACCACCTGGTCGGAGGCCACGGCGTTCGAGACGATCTGGCGGATGGCGTGCTCCAGCTCCTCGTCGGACTTGCGCTCCCCCGGCACGTTCTTGGCGAGAACCGCCCGGACCGCCTGGAAGAAGCCCACGTCGTCCCGGATGGCGAGCGCCGCGTCGCTGGGCACGGCCAGCGCAAAGGCCTGGGACAGCTCCGTCACCGCCTGGAGGCAGCGCGGCTTGCCGTCCTTCTGGGCCAGAATGTGCTCCTGGGCGGCGGCGAGCAGGGCCAGGCGCGCCCCGGGCTTGCCCTTGACCCAGGCGCTCCGGTCGAAGCCGTGGAAGAGTCCGCAGCAGACCTCGTACTTCTCCCGCATGATGGCCACGGCCTCGTCCTGGTCGATGGCCGTGTCGCCGGTGCCGCCGCTGTCGGTGTAGTTGACCAGCGCCTCCCGGAGGTTCTCGGCCAGGCCCAGGTAGTCGACCACCAGGCCGCCGGGCTTGTCTCGGAAAACCCGGTTCACCCTGGCGATGGCCTGCATCAGGCCGTGGCCGCGCATGGGCTTGTCCACGTACATGGTGTGCAGGCTGGGTGCATCGAAGCCGGTGAGCCACATGTCGCGGACGATGACGATCCGGAAGGGGTCCTCCGGCCGCCGGAAGCGCTCGGCCAGCTCCTCCCGGCGCTGCTTGTTGCGGATGTGCGGCTGCCACTCCACCGGATCGGAGGCCGAGCCGGTCATGATCACCTTGATGGTGCCCTGGCCGTCCTCCTTGCCCTCCCAGGCCGGGCGTAGCGCGACGATGGCCTTGTAGAGCTCGACGCAGATGCGCCGGCTCATGCCCACGATCATGGCTTTGCCGTCCATGGCGGCGAGCCGGTCCTCGAAGTGCCGGACGAGGTCCTCGGCGATGAGCTTGAGGCGCTTCTCCGTCCCGACCAGCGCCTCGAGCTGGGCCCAGCGGGTCTTGAGCTTCTCCTTGCGCTCGACCTCCTCGCCCTCGGTGACCTCCTCGAACTCCGGGTCGATCTTGGGGCGCTCCGAGGGCTTGAGCTCCAGCTTGGCCAGGCGGCCCTCGTAGTAGATGGGCACGGTGGCGCCGTCCTGGACCGCCCGCTGGATGTCGTAGACGCTGATGTAGTCGCCGAAGACCGCCCGGGTGTTCTTGTCGTTCAATTCGACCGGCGTGCCGGTAAAGCCAACGAAGGAAGCGCCAGGCAACGCATCCCGCATATGCTTGGCGAAGCCGTCGATGAAGTCGTACTGGCTCCGGTGCGCCTCATCCGCGATAACGACTATGTTCCGACGGGAGGAGAGCACGGGGTGGGTGTCCCCACGCTCCTCCGGGAAAAACTTCTGGATGGTGGTGAAGACCACCCCGCCGGAGTCGACGCTCAGCTTCTTCCGGAGGTCCTCGCGGCTCTCGGCCTGGGTCGGCGGCTGGCGGAGCAGCTCCTGGCAGCGGGAGAAGGTGCCGAAGAGTTGATCATCGAGGTCGTTGCGGTCGGTGAGGACGACGATGGTCGGGTTCTTCATCTCCGGGTGGAGGACGAGCCGGCCGGCGTAGAATGCCATAGTGAGGCTCTTGCCGGCGCCCTGGGTGTGCCAGATGACGCCGATCCGCCGGTCACCGGGCTCGCCGCCCGGCCGGCCGCCGGCCTCGTAGCGCCCATCCTCTCCGTCGATGGCGTCGGCTTTCGCCGCGACCTGGCGCGAGGCGCGGAGGGTTTCCTCGACGGCGACGTTCACCGCGTGGAACTGGTGATAGCCCGCCATCTTCTTGGCGAGCGTCCCGCCGCCGGCGTCCTTGAACACGATGAAGTGCCGCAGCAGGCTCAGGAAGCGTCGCTTCTCGAAGACGCCCTCCAGGAGCGTCTGGAGCTCGGGCGTCGAGGCTGGAGCCAGCTTCTGCCCGCCGACCGTCCGCCAGGGCATAAACCACTCGCGCTGGGCGGTGAGCGTGCCGATCCGGGCCTGGACGCCGTCCGAGACCACCAGGGCGGCGTTCCAGTCGAAGAGCGCCGGGATCTCCTGCTTGTAGGTCTGGAGCTGCCGGAAGGCGGCCCAGATGTCGGCCTTCTCCTCGGCGGGGTTCTTGAGCTCGACCACGCCGAGCGGCATGCCGTTCACGAAGACCACCACGTCGGCCCGGCGGTTGTGCTTGTCCTCGACCACCGTGTACTGGTTGACCGCCAGCCAGTCGTTGGCGGCGGGGTCGTCGAAATCGATGGCCCGGACCTGCATCCCGCCGATGGAGCCGTCGCTGCGGCGGTACTCGACGGTGACGCCCTCGGTGAGCATCCGGTGGACGGCGTGGTTCCGCGCGACGAGCGTAGCCCCGGCCGCGCGGGTCAGCTTGCGGAAAGCCTCCTCCTGGGCCTCAGCGGGCAGGCCAGGATTCAGCCGGTCGATGGCCTGGCGCAGGCGGGACTCCAGGATGACCTGGGAGTAATCGGTGCGCTCGGCGGCGGGCTCGCCGGGAGCGATGGCCGGGCCGTGGAGGACAGCGTAGCCGAGGCTCGAGAGCCAGGACAGGGCGGCGGATTCGACGGAGGCTTCATGGATCATGTGCTACAAATCCTCTAGGATGCTATCAACGGATGCGCCAATCTGACCGCCGCCGGAATCGTCGTCGTCCCATGAAGGTTCGGGATACCGTTCAGAAAGCTCACTCTCCAACCGTGAGTATTCGTCAGCAAACACGCCCTCGACTTCTCTGGCTTTGTCAGCAAGCGCTGGCACAAGGTCCGCCAATGGCCCGAAAGGCTTCTGCAGTTCGTAGAACCGCGCCATTTCCCGCTCAAGCTCATCTCTGTCACCCTTGCTCATGCCGAAGTCGAGCGTACCCGCGTACTCATCGAGGACGAATAACATCTTCTCCATATAGCGTTCTGGGAATCCCACCTGGACTAGGAAGCGCGGCTCGTTTGCCTTGATAAGGCTGGCCAGCGTTATGAAGCGATGCAGCTCATCAAAGGAGTCGGGCATGTATTCTTTGATCTGGGCTATCTCGTCTTGAGCATATTCCCAATGAGATTCCCACGTCAGGGAGAGCTTGGGGCCAACCGGCAGTGGCGACACATGAAGCGATAGCCGGTAGAATAGATCGAGTGCCTCTACGCGAAAGGTCTCATTCCTAACATCCCATCTGTTGCGAACAGCCTCAAGCGCGCTACGAATCAGTCTGCGCATGGGGTGATCGGGGCTCTGGGCTAGAGGAGTTAGCGGCTGTGTGCTTATCGATCCGTCTAGCACTCTGAGGACTCTCTCCAACTCGACTCCTGTGCATCTCTCCAGAAAGACCCTCATCGACGCTTCAAGAATGGCCCAATCGTCTAGTCCCACTAGGAGGGGGCGATGGATATGCCCGCCGGGCCCGCCGTACGTAGACAAAGCCAGCCCAATGCCAGCCAACCCGCACTTTTCCAGGAAGAGCTTGCGTGCCATAGCCGAGGCAATCAGTTGGCTGATAACTAGGTCGCGAAAACTAGGGTGTTGCCAAGTGACTTTGCGGCCAGAGGACTCCGTGACGTCATGGCCCCCTAGAACCGCTACAATCCTGTCTTCTTCGATGCGAACGAAATGGTCTCGGAGTTCTTCGGCCACGTCAACAGGATTCGCTGGAGCTTCATCGTCATAGTGGCGACCAAATGCCGCACATGCTTGTTCTAGGGAGACGATTGGGCCTTCCGCATCTAGGAGCCCTATCAAGAAGGCCTTGTGCTTGCTGCCCAGGCTCTCGAAGGACTTCCGCATTTCGACGGTCGGCTCTTTCAGAAGAGATGCAGCTGCGTTCTTGACTATTCTCGCTGCTTCAGCAACGTCGGACGGTAGCTCCATACTCTTTACGCGCTCAATCAGGCGTCGAATCCTCAAAGGCGTGAAGGTTGGAGCCCCGGCGACGATGTCGGCCCCCGTCTTGACAGCCTCAATAGCCTGGGCAGATAGGGCTGCGTTCTTTGCATGGCGATAGAGGATGAGCGCCTTTTCCTGAAGAGTCAGGCCTCCGGCGTCCACAACGCAGTTGCTCGGCAGAGGAAAGTGTTCAGCCTTCCCTTGGAGATGCATCCGCGAAAGAGCGACCTTTAGCGGGGCCGCCCGAGAAGTCCAGATGAACCAATGACGGTCGTCAAGCTTGCGAAGAATGCGCTCAATATCATCAGCCCATTGCTGCGCGATTTCCGGCCGATATTCGGTTGCGCCGAATGCATCGTCTGCGATGAACACCTGTTCCTTGTCGGGGGCAACCATCTGGAAGAAGTCATTGGGCTGTCGGCATTCGAAGCATTCCCACCCTTCACCTAACTTCGCGAGGCCAACAATGCGAGCAATGGCGGTCTTCCCCATTTCAGGGGGACCTGACAACACCGCAAAATGATGTTTCCTTAGGAGTCCCAAGGCCTTGGCATAAGCTCTTGTCAGCACAAAGACCTGGGCCAATTCCTCCGCGGCCTCTAGGCTCAAGGTGCTTCGCTCTAGGATAGGCTTAGCCACAACCGCGCTGAGCAGCTCGGAGATGTCTCTCAGAGAAAGGATCTGCGGGAAAGCCGTACGGAGTGTCGGCAAGGGATCAAGAAGGTCACAGATAGCGGCCCCATCCACCTTGTGGACCGTGGCCTTGGGCAAAGCCGGCGCAAGTATCATGTCGAGCTGACTTCGCATCTCGGGCGAGAGCACGACATTGGTCATCAGGACGTACTGGGCAATAGACTCTGCGTTTCTCTCCTTGCCCCTCCTCTTGAGAGCCAGGCATTCTGCTCTCACGGCAGTCAACAAAGGGCTCTCAGGCCGAGCCCCTGCGGCGTTTGCCCCAGCAACAAACTTTGCCTGGAACACGAACGGCCCGGCCGTCGGGTGTCCCCTCTCAGGGAACTCCAGAGGACCTGCGGCAAAGGCATCCCGCCCCAAGTCCGAGTGTCCGCCCCAGGATTCCACTGCCAGCCCGTATTGGGTCTTGAGAAGAGACTGGCATAGCCACTCGAACTGATACCAGCCGAGGTCGTCAAGCCGGTAACGAATCAAAGAAGGCCTCCTAAGGTCAACAACAGGATGAGGTCGATCATCTGGTACCATCCTCGGGCAGGGCTGCCAGCTTCTCGGCAATGTACTGTGCCAACTTGCGGACTATCTGGACTGCGCTCCCCACCTCGTGGCCCGTCAGGCTTATCTTGTGGCCTACCACGGCCTGGGCATCGCCCGTCTTCTTGACGTATTCCTCATCCACCACTCCCATCCTGTGTACAAAGAGGTGCCGCTTCTGAAGGCTACGTACAACAGACTGCCACTCATCCTTGGTCAGACCGGCCGAGATGTCGAAGCCGAAGAGGTCGTCTACATTCCGTTTGGCCCCTTCGAGGTTCTGAAACGATATCTTGTCGGCTTTGGCAGGGAGTGACGCCTTATTGGCATTTACCCTGCACAATTCCCGACCGAAGGCGTCGAAAGCGGCAACGCAGTCTTCGAGAGCGTTCTCAACCAATTTGCCAGCTATCTCCACGTCGGCGCTGGCGGCCATATCCAGCATCTTCCCAACCACGTCTAGGTTCTTGCCCAGCATGTAGAGCGAGTTGTGTTGTCGACAGTCCGGGCAGAACGCAAACACGCCGTACACCGCATACTTAAGCGTGCAGTTTGGACACTCGATATGTGTCTCCAACTGTCGCTCAGAGTAGCGGCGGAGAGGAAGCGGAGAAGACTTGACTCCCATCTTGATGGACAGGAAGCCAGCAGACGATCGGCGGTTGAAATCCCGGGCCATGTCTTGAAGATCACGAGTAACCGCTCTTTGCACAGCACGTTCCACGATCGAGGTGGCAAACTGCACTTGGGCCTGAGTATGGAAATCTCCTTGGTCGCCGGTATGGCCGCAATACGGGCAGTGACATTCGGTAGCATTCTTCAGGCCGGTACCGTTGACGATCTTGAAGTACTTCCTGCATTCGGCCTCAGGACATTCCCTGCCAATGTAGCCGTCCGCGTCTGGGCGGAGAGGAATCGTGAACCGCTTCTGAAGTTTTCGCAGATGCCGTGTCACTGTTCGTCACCTTCGTCCTAGTTCATGCAGCTGCACATTGCCTGACATCAACTTAGGTAACAGCGCGTCGCGAACGGCGGCGAGGGTGCGGGATACGCACAGGTTGCCTATCGCTTGGGCGACAACCGGGCCGACCAACGCGTCAAACTGCCGAATGAGCTCGCTCGGGGGCAATACTGCGTCCAACCCCGCAAGCAACTTCGTTGTCAGGCTGCCGCGTGAGCTATGCGCATCGGAAACCCGCCTGAATTCCTCGTAGCGTCGCTCGAGGTCAAAGAACAGGTGATAAGGCGAGCTCGTATGTGCATTGGCGGTGAGCACTACGACGGACTGGTTGACGTAGCTCTCAAAGCTGAGCAAGGATGTTTGGCCGCGAGTATTTCCCTGTCCGGCACTCGCTATTACTGTCGAAGATGCAGGGGCCAGTCGCGTACTGGAGTTTGACACCCCGGCAGGTGTGATTCTACGCTCTGTGTCAACTATGAACGCCTGTCGTGTCTCGCCCGATGAAAGCCACGGGATATCACCGTCCCAGTACTCTGGGTTCAGAGTGCTAGGTGTCCCGCCGCTGAAGATGGCGTCACAGAGGTCGCTCACCTTCCCAACGTCCCACCCTTCCGGAATCTCCCCCAACTCACACGCCTGGAGCTTGTTTGGGAACAGCCTGGCCGTCTCGGCATCCATTCCGGCGGGATGCCGGCCGGCGGCCTTGGCCTTGACCGGGTCGAAGTCCACGAACCAGGACTTGAAGATGGCTCGGGCCATGGCCTCCAGCGTCTCGTTGGTCCGGCGGTTGAGCTCGATCTTGTCGTCCAGCGTGCCCAGGATGTGGGCGATGGCGCGTTGTTGGTCCAAGAGGGGGAGGTCGAAGCGGAAATCCCTTATTTGCCCCCCGCTGATGTGCGGGACCGCAGTTCCCGTCTGGACTGCCAGCACGTGCTCCGTAAAAGAGCGAGAACCTATAAGGTAGCGGAGGAAAGCAGTATCGAGTTCTTTCCTCCCTCTAAGACGCGCTACCCGCTGAACAAGCATGCAGGGCAGGTCCGAATCCCTGACCCATGCATACTTCAGACCAGCTTCAATCCAAGGCCGGTCCATTGCCAGTACCACGTCACCGGGTTCAAGGCGATATGTCCCTAGCCCTTCCAGTCTGCTCTCTGGCCACCGCTTTTCTCCATCCCATCGGATGCGGCCTTGGGCAATGTTGTCACCTCGCAGCAGACGCACAGAGTGCTCCGTCGCCGTAACGTAGTGTTCGCTCTCGAACGGGAAGCCCACAAGGAAGTCCACAACCTCCCCCAGGGTTACGGACCTGGAAGCTCGGTTGCTGTTCACGACAACCGACCTTGCTTGCCTGCCAGCACGTATCGAGTGCCGCTACCACTGCCTTGACGACGAAGTTTCTTCTCGGCAACAGCGCGATTGAAGAGGCTAATCGCCTGATCATAGCCAATGGAGGTCAACTCCCTGATATCCCGGTTTCGTATCATGCCGTGTGCCTTTAGATAACATTCCACCGTCTCCAGACAGCACTGGTACTCGCCATCGGTTAGAGTGGTCCGCGAATCTCGCAGAGGCTGTGCACTCATCTAGAGCCCCAACCCCTTCAGGTTCTCCCGTATGGCCTTCTCCAACTTTGCCGACTCCTTGAACTGCTCGTCGAGCTGCTTCGTGAGCCGCTTCATCTTCTCATCGAACGGCTCTCCGTCGTCCTCGACCTCCTCGGCGCCGACGTAGCGGCCGGGCGTCAGGACGTGGCCGTGCTGGCGGATTTCCTCGGTCTTGACGCTCTTGCAGAACCCTGCAACATCGGCGTACTTGCCGGCGCCCTTGTCGCCTCTCCAGGCGTGATAGACCCCGGCAACCTTCTCGATGTCCTCGGGGACCAGTTCCCTGTGAACCCGGTCTATCATGCGCCCCAGTTTCCGCGCATCGATGAAGAGTGTCTCTCCCCGGCGGTCGCGGAACCGACCGTCGCCTTTGCTCCTGGTCAGGAACCACAGACAGACCGGAATCTGCGTCGAGTAGAAGAGCTGCCCGGGCATGGCCACCATGCAGTCGACCAGGTCGGCCTCGACGATGGCCTTCCGGATCTCGCCCTCGCCGGACTGGTTGCTGGACATGCTGCCGTTGGCCAGGACGAAGCCGGCCGTGCCGGTCGGCGCCAGGTGGTGGATGAAGTGCTGCACCCAGGCGAAGTTGGCGTTGCCCGCCGGCGGTGTCCCGAAGGCCCAGCGCTTGTCCTTCTCCAGGAGCTCGCCCCGCCAGTCGCTGTCGTTGAAGGGCGGGTTGGCCAGCACATAGTCGGCCTTCAGGTCCGGGTGCCCATGGTTGTGGAAGCTGTCGCCGTGCGCGATCTGGGCGTCGATGCCGCGAATGGCCAGGTTCATCTTGGCCAGGCGCCAGGTGGTGTAGTTGGACTCCTGCCCGTAGATGCTCACCGCGGTCTTGATCCGGCCGCCATTGCCGTTGCCGCTCTTGTGGGCCTCCAGGAACTTGATGGACTGCACGAACATACCGCCCGAGCCGCAGCACGGGTCGTAGACCCGGCCCTTGTAGGGCGCGAGCATCTCGACCAAGAGCCGGACCACGCAGTTGGGGGTGTAGAACTGCCCGCCCTTCTTGCCCTCGGCGCTGGCGAACTGCGATAGGAAGTACTCGTAGACCCGGCCCAGGACATCCTTGGCGCGGTCCTCCGGCGAGCCCAGGCCGATGTTGGAAATCAGGTCGATCAGCTGTCCAAGGCGCTGCTTGTCGAGCCCCTGCCTGGCGTACTCCTTGGGCAGCACGCCCTTGAGCGAGGAGTTGTCCCGCTCGATGCCCTCCATGGCGTCATCGACGAGCGTGCCGATGGTCGGCTGCTTGGCCTGGGCCTTGAGGTGGCTCCAGCGCGCCTCCGGCGGCACCCAGAAGATGTTCTCGGCGCGGTACTCGTCGGGGTCCTCGGGGTCGGCGCCCTTGGACTTCTGCTTGAGGAGTTCTGCGTGGTGGGCCTCGAAGGCGTCGGAGATGTACTTCAGGAAGATGAGCCCAAGCACCACGTGCTTGTACTCGGCGGCGTCCATGTTGTTCCGGAGCGCATCGGCCGCCTGCCAGAGGGTCTGCTCGAACCCGAGCGAGGCGCCGCCGGCGCCCTTCTTTCCATTGGCGCCATTGGCCTCGGCGGCCTTGGGCTTCCTACCCCTGGGCATAGATCCCCCGATCAGTCCGACCCAAAGAAGAGTGCTACAGCACGTCCAGAAGCCACGGCTAAGCCCCAGGAACGAGTGATTCGTCCTGGGTCTACGAACTTCGGTAGTCTCAACCTGCCAGCGCGCGGCCTCTCTGCTCGCTTCGATACTACCGACGACAGGGGATGGGGTCAAGGCCAAAGCGCGTGCCGGAGAGGTGTGGTGGATAGCCCAGTTCTGTAGTACCGGCTGATGCAACAAGGGAGGAAATTTCTTTCTGATGCGCAGCTTGATACCCAACTAATATGCTGACCCGGCCCTCGCTATCTGACCGCAACGCGTGGCTTGCGCGGTTCTCGGCGCTCGGATGCGGAAGCCAGGGTTGGAAGGACCGGGGCTTTCGGTCGTTCCAGCACCAGTTTTCGAGCACCAACACCCACTGAAGTGCCCCCGGACCAGCCCGGAAACCAGCTGATTGCCCTCTGAGAGCACCGAAACGCGCGTCGGCGGACCACGCCTAGCGCCCATTGCGTGTGATTCCATGGGGTGCCGCAGGGCAACTTCCCAGAGGCGGCATCAGAACCCCTCCGGGGAACAAGCCGCAATTCGACCTGAAAAAGAACCTGAAAACACCCCAGAAAACACCCCTGAAAACACCCCAGAAAACACCCCATAAACCACGCACTAAGACAGCTACTAAGAGCCAGTCAGTAAGAAAAACCCACCGCTTTTATTGCAGGCGGTATTTTCTGTGTGTGGAGGCGGTGTCCTGCAGCGACCACTCATGGAGAGGCTGGCTCGGCTCTCTGCCATAACAAGCTGAATCCCAGGCACATGGCACAAGGGACGATGACGGTGCAGACCGGGAAGCCCGAGGCCATGAGGGCCACAGACGCGGTGGGAAGTCGGTCTCTATGCCGTCGACGCAGGCCTTGATGCCGATTCTCTCAGATCCGGCCCCTCCGCAGCGCCACGCGCGTGGCCTCCAGGAACGCCCGGACGTCCGCTGGACGAAGACAGGCCATCGTTTCGTCGCCCACCGGACCGAGGTTGCCGCGGAGGCAGCCGCCCCAGGGGTTGTCGAAATGGGTGCGAAGCGCCTGCAGCCCGAACCGGCCGAGCAGAACCCCGCCACGGCCAAGCAGCGCGTCGAGCTTCGGGCTGATCGCCACGGCCCGGGCGGCCTCGTACGGGCCGCTGGCCACGCGCAGGGCCAGCCGCGGGAACGACTTGCCCCCGGCTTCCTCCGGCACCACCCGGAGGGCGTACCGTGCCACCTCATGCGCCTCCACTTCCAGGCACTCCGACTGGCCAGGAGGCAGCATGGGCCGCCCAGGACCGGCGTCCGGCCCGGAAGCCACGCCAGCCGGGAACAGCACGAACCTGTGCCTGGTCTCGAGCCACTCGGTCAGGACGGCCCGCAGCCCGCGCAGGCCCAGTCCGACCTCCACGCCGGGAAGCCGTCGGTCCAGCGGAATCAGCCTCACCTTCCGGCGTCCTGACACCACCGCGTGCTCGATCGAGCCCTCAGTGGCCCGGAAAGAGGCAAGAACGCGCCCTCCGCGGACGACAGCCGTCTTCTCGACCACCGGCTCGGAGTCCTCGGCGGTTCTGGGCCCAGGTAACCAGTTGACCATCTCCTGGCAGCTGCGCCTGGCGCCCCAGACCTGCCGCCAGGTCGGCTGAGACTGCCACCCGTGGACCGCGGCCAGCACCTCCGCCACAGGCCCATAGGTGTCCGACGGTATGTTCTCCCCCACCGCCACCGCGTCGAGCTTCCAGGCCAGGGCGTCCTCCTTGATCCAGACCCCGGCCTCCCTGGCCAGACGCATCAGGTAACGGGCCGCGGCCCGCCAGGTCTTGCAGGACACCACCGGCGCGTCCATGGTCTCCTCGTCGTACCGGATGGCCACCGCCAGCGGCCCGGGAGAGGTCAGCGTCTCAGGGCTGACCAGCACCACCGCGGCGCCCCGGATGGCTTCGGCGATCTCAGCCTCGCTGCTCATGGCTCGTATGCCCTCCGCCCCCCTCCCCCTCCCTCTCTCCCTTGGACTAAACGCCTTCTTCCGTCTCAGCCGAACCGGCACCCGTCGCGCCGGACGAGCGCCTCCCCGGTGACTCCGTGCCGGTTCTTCTGCACGCAGAGGAACCACGGCGCGCCGAGGTCCGGCGGGTCACTGAAGATGCCGTCGGAATGCAGGAAGATGACCATGTCCGCCTGTCGGGCAACCGGCCCCAGGGACCGAAGATCCCCGAGCCCGGGCCGGCCTGGGTGGCCTTTGCCCTCCAGATCGCAGAGCAAGAGCACCACGAGTCCGGTCTCCCTGGCCATGGCGCGCAGCCGCCGACAGAAGGCCGGAGCCTCCTTGGAGGGATCCTGTCCCTCCAGGAAGAGCGGCAGCTTGTCCACGACGATCAGACGGGCCCCGTGGCCCAGGGCCGTGCTGCGGGCCCAGGCCTTCACCTCAGCGTCCTGGTCGTCTTCCAGGTGAATCGGGGCCTTTTCAAGCGTACGCAGTCCGTCCTTGAGGAGCCGGCGCTTCTCGGCGGCACCGAGCCGGCCGCTCCGGAACTGCCTGGGGTCCACGCCGGCCCCCAGGCAGGCGAGCAGGCCAACCAGTTGCTCTCGGTCCGAGTGACTGATCATCCCCACCGTCACCCGCCGGTGGCAGGCCAGATGGTGCAGGATGTTGAGCGCCAGCGTGGTCTTCCCCAGACAAGGCCACCCGGCGAGCAGGACCAGTGTCCCGGGCCGGAAGCCGCCGGTGAGCTTGTCGAAGGACTCCAGTCCGCTGGGCACCGTCTTCACGGGGCCGGCGCGGCCTTCCAGCCGGGCGCGGATGGCCCTTACGGTCTTCAGCAAAGGACTTCCGGTCCTGGCCACGCACCCCTCGCTTCCCACCGGCCTACTTGCGCCTGCGTCGCGACCGCTTGCCGGCCGGCGCCTGGCTCATCCGTCCCTTCTTCCAGCGATGCTCGCCGGTCTTGACGCGGCTCTTGCGGGTGCCCTTGCCGGCCGCGAGCCGGTCAATATCGTAGCCCTTCCTCTCGAGCCAGTCACCGACCTGGAACAGGTCGAAGATCAACCTGCCCGCCACTTTATAGCAGGGCATCCCGGACTTCGCCCACCTCCAGATGGTCATGGGGCAGGACACCCGAAAGTGCTCCACCACCCCGGAGAGGCCGACGAGAGACCACCCGGCCTCGTGCAGCAGCAGGCCGGCGTTGCTGGGGAGAGTCCTGAAGACCTTGTTGCGGCGAAGAATCAGGTCGCCGGGGAGCACCTCTGGGGCCAGACACCGCCGCCTTCTCATTTCGCTACGTATATAGCATAATCATACGCAGTCAACAGGAAAACCCGCTCCACTGGAAAATGGCCTATTGCCAATTCCGACATTCTGAGGTACTGTATTGCTAGAGCCTGATCACGATGTCCCCTGCGGAGCTGCTGCCGCGGCTAGGCTGGCGGACGGAAAGTCGGGCTTCGGACTTGGACTGTCTTGCAGAATCGGTTGCACGGGTGTTCTGCAAGGAGATGCCATGTCCGTCCGGCGCCCTCAGACCAACTCATCTCACGACGTGAGCAAGGCCGTTGCCGACGGCGGAGCCGAGCCTTTGGGCCGGCCCCGCGGCAGGCGTTCTGCCCGCGGCCCGGCGGCCGGCCGCGGCGCCCCTCCCCCCTCTGAGGCGAAACCCGCCGGCGACCCTCAGCAGAATCCGCCCAGCCCCTACATGTCCCCGAAGGAGATCCAGAACCGCTGGCGGTGTTCGCGCGGGACCGTTGACAACATCGCCAGGAGGAACGGCTTCAGCCGGTTCTGCTTTGGCGAGGGCCGGAACGGGCTGGTGCGATATCTGCGAGAGGAGGTGATGCTATTTGAAATGACGCGAGCGGTAAGAAGCGGCCGGTAGGCTGCAAGTCCCGTAGGCGCCACCCCGCGCCCGGGCCGTCCCGGCGGGGCCATGGACCCGCCCGGGGCGCTGGGCGAAGCGAGGGTGGGCGGCGGGGCGATGAGCGCGGGCTCGGAGAGCATCCCGGGCCGCGCGCTGTACATTCTGCTGTACATCAGATCGAGTTTCCGTTCCCGGCCGCGGTGCAAGTCGTGACCGGGGGTGGGGATGGCCTGTCCCTGGTCTGGTGCGGACCTCCGGGCATAGGGCCCGACTAACGCTGCTAGAAACAGGCACCTGTCTTCCCCTGAACAGGACATTGCCCCAGATCGGTGGCCTCAGCCTTGGGCCGGGCCACAGTGTAGCGATAGAGCCGGAATGCCGCCTTTCACTCCCCCACCCCATCCGGCGCGGGCCGCTGCCGAACAGGCCCAACCTCGGGCTTGCCCTCATTCGCGGCCTGCCACTTCTTCCCCTCTTCGGAGGCAAGGAAATCCGCATACTCCCGGGACTTGGCCAGCGCGGTCGGCCGGTAGCTACGGGTAGTCCCCAGATCACTGAGTATCTGGGCCGCCTGCCGGTAGTCCTTCTCCTTCATGGCGATCAGCGCGAGCATCTCTCTCGGGGGGATCAGCGCCGGCTCCTTTTGGACGGCCGCCTGGCAGAGATTCTTGGCCTCACTCAACTTGTCCTGCCCCAGACAGGCTCGGGCCCTCATGAAGTCCAGGTAGGGATCTCTGCCCACCCGCCTGTCCAGGCGATCGATCGCGACTAGGGCCTCGGCGTAGCGCTTCTTGTCGAGGGACACGCTGGCCACCCACAGGTCCAGCCAGGGCTCGTCCGCGTGGTTCCGGTAGTGGTCATCAATCGCGGCCTTCCACTTCTCAGATTCAACGCCCAGGTTCAGGGCGCATACGAACATGGTGAAGCGCACGCCCCACTCCCGCCTCACCGCCTCCGGCAGCCCCTCATAGGTCGCGAAGGCTTCCTTGAACTCCCTCGCGCGCGCCTGGCGTTCGAGGGCCTCGAGCCGGGGCACATTCTCGACGAACAGCCGTTCGTCCCCCTGCAGCTCCTTGACGAATCCCTTGTCGTACATGGGAATGCACGACAGGATGAGCCGGCGTTGGGAGTCGCTGTAGCAGGTGCCTGAGGAGAATGTGTAGACGTCCACGACTTCCACGCCCTTCTCCGACGGCTTCAGGACGAACTCCTGGTAGTCGAGGACCATCGGCCGCTTGCCGATGAGCCTGAATACGGCCCGGGGCTGGTCCCCGACTTGCACGATGCCAAGAAGCTTGCAGTCCGTGCCTCCGGCAATGGCCTTGCACAAGCTCCAGCCGGGACGCCAACCGGCGCAGACGTCGCCAACCTCCTCCTTGAGCTTGTCCGACTTCTCGAGGCCCCTCATGATCCGGGTGGAGGCGATGTCCTTGCGCAAGGCCTTGTCCAGAGGGGCATAGTCCCCCGTCTTGAACGCCTTCTCGAGCTCCCCGGCGAAGGCCAGGCAGGCCTTCTCCGTGGCGGGGTCCGGCCTCTTGACCTCCGGCACGGCGACGCCCTCGCCGCCCGGGACCGGGCTGCCGGCCGTCCCTTGGCCCGCGGCCGCCTGCTTCTTCTGCGAGGCCTGCCACTGCCGGCCCTCCTCGGACTTGAGGAACTCCGCGAAGGCCGGCTCGCCGGCGAGGTCCGGCATTTCTCCGACACCTTGGCTATCGGCCATGACCGTCAGGCTCCGCGCCGCCTGCGCGAATTCCTTGGCCTCCAGCGCCATGGGCAGGGCTAGGATGTGGGCCACCAGCATCTTGGGCTCTTCCGTCAGCGCCTTACGGCAGCTTGCCGCGGCCTTGGCCTTCTGCCCGTCAGCCTGAAACATGCAGGCGCGCATCACCTGCAGGAAGGGATCGCCTCCCAGACACCGGTCCAACCGGTCGATGGATTCGAGCGCAGCCGCAAAATTCTTCTCCTCCAGGAAGTGGTTCATGAGGAAGATCTCGACCCACCAGTCGCCAGGGAACGCCTTGCGCGTGTCCTCGGCCGCCGCGGCCAGCTCTGCCGCGCTCACTGCCGAGGCCACGCTAACTCTCAACATGAGGATGTGCTTGGCATTCCGAACGGACTCGGGCAGAGCCTTGAGCGTCGCCAGAGCATCGGCAGGCCTGCCCTCATCGCCCGCCTTCCGTGCCTTGGCTATGTCCAGGACTGCTGCGAGCAACTCCTTTTCCAGAGGAGTCAGCACCGCCTCATTGCCTTTCTTCGCCGTCGTGACGGGGAGCAGCATGGAATGGCGAACCTCCTCAGTCAGCCACTCCCCCCTGTTGGCGAAATACATATCCACCACCTTCGGCTCGCCTTTGTCCCAGCCGGCGAGGCGCATCTCGTGATAGTTCACATCGGTGGTCGGCCCGACGAGCAGTCGGAACAGCGCCCGCGGTTGGCCGTCGACCATGCGCAGCCTCAGAAACCTGTAACTGCCGCCCTTGCGGATGCTCTGGGTGACTAGCTCCGTGCCAAGATTCCCTCCGACCCATTGGACCCGCACCGTGGTCCTGAGCACGTCCGGCACATCAAAGCCCTTTAGCGCCGCCGCGGCTATCGCGTCCGCATCGATGGCTCGGTTGTACGGCCCCGGGTCGCAGGCGTTGATGCAGGCCTCGATCTTCCTGGCAAACTCCGTGCAGGCCTTCTCGGCGGCCGGGTCGAGCGGCTTCGACGATGGCTCCGCAGCTAGGCCGGAAGCGGCCGTGACAAGGAGCGCTACCGCCAGAATCCGCATCTTGCGCATGATGAGCATTGCGGGCTTCCTCATTTCTCGCTGGCTGCCAGCCGCTGGAGGCTGTGGCTCCCCTTCAATGGCTGCCAGTTGCCCTGGGGAAGAGGCCACTGCTTCTTGGCTCATAACCTCTCCCTGAAAATCCCCGCCAGCACGATCATCGAGTAGCTTCTTGGACCTTGCCCGCCAATAGGCCCTGGTATGCGCGGTGCCCTCAGAGTCGCTGGGGACCAACTCGGCCCGATAGTCTGCAGACAACTCCAGTCCCATCAGGGACCTCCTGGCTCACCAACACCAGCATTGTCTCCACGCCGGGAGCTTCGCGCAAGCATCAAGTCAGGCCCCCACCAACGGGATGGCGAGCCAGACGCTTAGCTTCCCTATGATCCTGAACTCGGGATCGAACTGGGTCTGTGGGCCACCTTGCGAACGCCAGTCTTCGGCTATGCGCCAGCGGCCACTACTTCGGCCCAACGGATTGCGGCCGCTCCTGCTTAGTCTTCAGAAGTGGGGCCAACTCCGGAGCATTGCGGACCGACTCAAAGGCCTTGTCATCAAGCACCTTCTGGGCGAAGCTGCTATCCAGTTCAATAGCACGCCGAAGCTCAGCGATGCCTTCCTTCTTTGATCTCTCAGTACACACGAGAAGAGCAGCTAGGCCGAAGTGATGCTTGGCTGAATCAGGCTTGATCCTAACCGCTTCGCGGAACTCCAAGGTTGCGCCTGCGATATCTCCTTTGGTGGCCAGGAGTGCGCCCAGATTGCAGTGGGCCTTCTCTGAGTTCGGAGCCAAACGAATGGCTTCTCGGTATTCGGCCATCGCTTCATCGGCGTGGCCCGTGGCATTGAGCACAACGCCCAGGTTGTAATGCAACTCCGCGCTCTCGGGAGTAGCCTTGATGCCATCGCGGAAGACTGTTGTTGCCGCAACCATGTCTCCCTTGGTTGCCAGTGCCCACCCCAGGCTCCGGAATGCATCGGAGAAATACGGATCAAAGACTACGGCGTCCCGATATTTAGCAGTGGCCCCATCAAGATCCCCCTTTTTCTCCAGCATAAGGCCCCAGCAGAAGCTCGCTCTTGCATCTTTCGGCTTAAGGCGCAGCACCTCCCTGAACTCGGCAATGGCTCCGTCGTAGTCCTTCTTCCAACCCAGATATACGCCCAGGTTGCGGTGGCCGGCCGAACTGGCCGGATTCAGTCGCACGCATTCACGAAGTTCGCAAATCGCACCGTCAAGGTTATCCTTTTGGGCAAGCGCTATGCCGAGGCCGTAGTGGGCCTCAGGGTTGTTTGGGTCCAGGGCTATGGCTGCCCGGAACTCGGCAATTGCCCCATCAGCATCACCCTTCTGGCCCAACTCGATTCCGCAATCGACATGTTCCTGCGCTGACTTGGACTTTGTCTCTGGTTGGCCCGCACGAGAGCGTAAGGCACAGGAAGAAAGCATAGAACTGCCAACGATCAGAATCACGGCCATCTGGAAAGCCGTGTTGCTCGCGATCTTCTGGGCATTCATGGCTGCGTGCTCCCAAGCGCTGTGGCCCCGCTCCGCCGACGAATAGCGAGGCATATCTTCATGATTGCCATTCTCCCCGCCCCTCGACGCGGCGCAAGAGCGGGCTGGCCTGCTCCAACGCGTGGCGTTCAACTTCTCAAGCCAACTCCGCGCGTACTCGGCCGAAATGCCGGCAGAGAAGACTGCAATGTAGCGCTCGTAGCCCGCCCTGGCCTCGGGAAGTCTTCCCTGCTTCTCACAGGACGCTGACGACCCCGCGCCGATGCCCGGGCAAATCCCGCCTATCCCGGTTGTGGTTGGCTCACCCCGACAATCAGCGAGGGCAGATTGCCCACCAATGACCATGTCCCGCCCGCACCATGATACGTTTCCACAAAGAGACCATAGCAGTTCCCGCAGCGCTTACAGTGGAAATGATAGCGCAGGACATCCGGAAATGGTCCTGCCGGATCAAGCTCCATAAAGGACTGCTGGCCAATCAGCTCGCGGTCGGATTCGAAGGAGTTGTAGACGAGAGTCCCGTCGGCGACGGCTGCCTTCACCTTGACGCACACGCTCTCCAGCTGCCCCGGGGAACGGATTTCGATCTTGGTGTCGAAGGCATCGCAGACGGTACACATGAGTGTCCCTCTCAGTACGGTGGCAGCAATCGCCGGAACCCGTGGACAAGGACCACGGCCAGAAAGAAGAGATTGCGGGGAGCAACAGCCGGCCAAGGGTAGCCAACCGGTCCCAGGCCCGACTGACCACCCTTCCTGCCTACTAGGCTTCCAGCCACCTCGCGCAGTAGCTCTGTCGAGCGGGGCCAGTCCTTAATACCGTCGAGCCACTCGGCCGGTATCCCCTGCAGCCCCACCGTCGCCCCGGCCAGTGCCCCGGCAATGGCTCCGGTGGTGTCGGCGTCACCGCCGCAGCGCACCACCGCTTCCAACGTCGAGCGGAAGTCGCCCCAGTGCCTTAGCCAGGCGTAGATGGTCACCGGGACGGTGTGATAGATGTAGCCGGTCACTCCGCGTTGGAGGCTCAAGCTGTCGGCGAAATCCAGGACCGCCCTGTCGCTGGCCAAGTGAACTGACAGTTTGTCCATGGCGCTCACCCACTCTCCGTCACTTGGGGCCAGATTCTTCAGGCGCTCGAGGACTGTAGAGACATCCGGCCGCGCCGAGGCCTCTGACTTGGCACCTACCTGTGCGCATACAGCTACAGCCATGGCTCCGGTGAGCGCTCGGGGATCGCGGTGGGTGATGATGGTGGCTGCTTCGACATGTCGGCGGAGCGCATCCTCATCCTCGCCGAAGTAAGCACCCAGCAAGGCGGTGCGCATAGCAGGGCCGTTGCCCGCCGATCTGACTCCGCTCTTTGCCGGCGGGAAGCCCAGCCACAGCTTTAGGCAGGCACGGATGGTGGCCAAGCCCACGCCGGCCGGCAGCCCTAGGAACCACCAGCGTAGTTTCCAGGCCAGGGACTTGGCGAAGGCGTCCGGGGATTCCGGATGGGCCAAGAGCGCCTGCGCCACGAAGAGCGAGTGCTCGGTGTCGTCGCTGATCATCCCGCGTCTGAAGACGAACCGGTGGCGCAGCGGTCCAGGGAAGAGTTTGGCAGCACGGCGACGGGAGACCCCCTCATAGGGCAGGCCAAGAGAGTCGCCAACGGCCGTGCCGAGCAGGCAGCCGGTCAGGGCGTCGGTGGGCAAGTCGCCGGTCACGAGACACCCAACACTTCGCGCACGACCGCGGCATCGCCCTCGGAAGCCAGGACCACCCGCAGTTCCGCAATACCCGGATACTGGCTGGAGAGCGCTCCGCGCAGGCCCTCGGCGAACTGGCGGACCGAGAGCGGCCCGTAGCCAGTGGCCAGCGCCGGCAGGGCCACCGTCGCGGCGCCCTGTTCGGCGGCGAGTTCCAGCGCACGAGTCGCCGTCTTCTGCACTAGTTCGACGCTCGATGCGTAGAAGGCGTCGATGGCTACGGCATGGACGATGTGCCTAACCGCCAGCGGTCCCGGGCCGGTCAGAACCACCGCGCCGGGCTCGACCCAGTGTCGGCCCAGTCCCTTGAGATAGGTTCGCAGTTCGGCCTGCACGTCCTTGCCACCGCGGTGCAGAATGGCCCCGTTGACCCCGCCGGACATGTTCAGCTGGGTGTTGCCGCTGCTGATCAGCACGTCCACGCGCTCATCGAGGATGTCACCGGTCTTGACGATGATGCGCACAGCGGATCCTCCTGTCCATCGTCTCCGCGCACTACACCGGGATCGGCTCGGTCGGACGAATCCGACCATCGGCGCGGAGCTTCTCGCGGAAACCTTCGACGGCCTTCAGGATCTCCATCTGGTTCTGAGTTTCGCCAACCAGGTCCAGATATAGGCAGCGCCCGGCCACCGCGTCGAGCTCGAAGCCCCAGTAGACTGGCATCAGCGGGTTGATCCACAGCTTGCTGCCGCGGGTGCGCTCAGTGGCGTGAAAGTCGCCGTACTCCCCGCGGATTGCCGAGCAGATGGATGCGTTTACGATGCTCGGCGAGTCAGGCATGCGCCGGAAGACGAAATCGCAGGCGTCCAGATAGAGCCGGGCCTCCTCCATCTCCCTTAGAAGAGAGAAAGCTCCCAGGTAGCCGCCCTCCCGAGACAGGGCTGCCACGTTCTCCAGGAAGTGGGCGTGGACCACGCCGTGATAGGCGTCGACCCCGAAGCCGAGACAGGCCAGGAGCTTGTGCGACACGTTCGTCCGGCTGGCGGCCGAGATGCTGGCGATGTCCTCGCCGGGCGTGCCGAGCCCCGCCTCGTCGCCACGCATGAGGCTGTCGGTGCCGCCATCGACCAGCAGAATGGTGTCGATGCCGTACGCGGCGCACACCGCCTCGTAAGCGGCCCGAAGCGGCTTGGCGCCGGTCCGGAAGAAGCACTGAATCGAGGCCCCAATGCCCTTAGCCTGTAGCCAGCGGCACAGGAACTTTTCTGGGAAGTACCAGTCGCGGCCGCCCGATTCGGCGGTGATCTCCATGACCTCCGGGGCCAGCTGTCGACCGCCGACGCCGTAAAGGTTGGAGAATGTCAGGTTGGCCAGCTGTACGTCCTTGCCCAATCCTCGGAGGTGAAAGTAGAGCGGCAACCCGCAGAAGACATCGAAACCACCGCCCGCGCCGGCCAGAAGAATCCTCTGTGCCTGGTCTAGTCGGTCCAGGAAAGGGATGCTCCTTAAGTTCATTGATCATCCTCCCCAAGCATGCCGGCCACCGCCCGGCAGGCTTTCTCGAAGCGCTCTGTCCAGGAACCGCCGATCCGAACGTAGCGACGGCCACGCGACTCCAACTCCCGGACGCAACGGTCCATGAACTCCTGCCGGGCGTGGGGCAGATAGCGCTGGGCGTCGTCCACCCATGGGACATCAACGTCGGTAAGGAGGTAGAGGTCGTAACGGCGCTCCTCGGCGAGGTCCTTGATCCACTGCGGGCAACCGCCAAAGAGCACGTCGCTCCAAATAGTGGTGGTCAGGACGTCCGTGTCGCAGAAGAGCAGCCGGTTGGCCTGCCGGGCCAGGGCATCCTCGGAGGCGACCTGGCCCCTGGCGATTAACGGGATGTCCTCCGGATCGCAGCGGCCGGCCTTGTGGTCCAGCAGCCCGCGGGCGTATTCCTCCGCGCAGACCGTCTGGTAATGGGTGGCGAGGTCCCTGGCCAAGGTTGACTTCCCGGTCGACTCAGGTCCGAAGATGCAGACCCGCTTTACAAAGTGCGGCCGGACACAGGGCGGGATGAACCTCCAGTTCTCCATGGGCTTCTGCCGGACGGCGGAGCCCGACACCGGGACCAGACTGCGCTGACAATCCACGGGGATGTGCCTGGCACCCAGCACCTCGGCCAGCTTGAACCCGTACTGCTCGGAGCTGAACACCACGTCCGGCCCCGTCGGCAGGACCCGCCGGATGCTGTCGTGCCAGATCCTCCAGAAGTCCGGGTGCTCGGACGGCTCCTGCGGGTTCTCGTCGGTGACGTGGACCACGTTCACGTCCGGGAACATCTCCCGCATCCACCGGTGCCGCAGTTCCCCCGGGATGGGCTCGGCCTGGATGGAGCAGACCAGGACCGTCAGCCGGTCGACACAGTTCCTGCCGAAGTCCACCAGGTACTGGTGGCCCAGGTGCGGCGGCATGAACTTGCCGAGGGTCATGCCGGTTGCGGGGCGGCTGCCTTCTGTGCCTGTTTCCACGACTTCCTCCATGCGAAGAGACCCATGGTGGCCAGCACCAGGAACGCCACGTAAAGGACCATGGTGGGGTAGAGACCCTTGGCCAGGTAGATGCCGATGCTCAGGACATCCACGGCGATCCAGATCACCCAGGACTCAAGTACCTTCCTGGCCATAAGCCACTGGGCGATCAGGCTCATCACCGTCGCCGCCGCGTCCCAGTACGGCAGGCTGGCGTTGGTGAAGGTTCGCATGGTGTAGCCCAGGCCAAAGGTACAGGCCACGGCGACGAGCGCCCAGCCCGCCGCACCACGCCGACCGATGCGCATCACCTTGAGCTCGCCCTTGTCTTTGCCGCCATGGAGCCAGTGATACCAGCCGTAGATCTGCAGAACAACGTAGACCACCTGCAGGCCCATGTCCGAGTAGAGCCTGGCCTCGTAGAAGATGAAGATGTACAGGAACACCATGATCAGGCCGGTCGGCCAGCACCATATGTTCTGGCGGACGGTCAGCAGGACACTGGCCAGGCCGAAGACGGTGGCAACAATCTCAATGGTGCTCACTGGCCGGCCTCCCCCTTCTTGGCAAAGTACAGGCCGGCGTAGATCTTGGCGTCGACCAGCAGGCCCTCCTGCTGCTTCCTTTGCAGCCAGCCTTCGACCTCAGCCAGGGGGACCGCATGGACCTTGATGTCCTCCGTGGCGTCGCCCCCACCCTGACCGGTCTGCCTAACCTCATGCGCCAGGTAGACGGTTATCATCTCGGTGCTGAGCCCCGCCGAGACCGGCCCGGCAGTGACCGGGGCGAGCTTGTCGGCTTCGTAGCCGGTCTCCTCGAAGAGTTCGCGCCGAGCGGCAACGGCCAGATCCTCGTCGGCCGCGCCGGGGATATCGCCGACCAACCCGGCGGGCAGCTCGATCACCCGTGCGGCCACTGGCACCCGGAACTGCTCGACAAGAACCAGACGGCCGTCGGCCGTCACCGGCACGATTACGACGATACCGCTGGCGTTGGCCCGTTCGACGTACTCCCATTTGCCGCGCCGGACAAAGCGCAGGTACTTGCCTTCCAGGGCCACCACGCGCTCGGGCAGCTTCTCCATGGTATTCTCCTTCGACGGCTCAAGTGTTACGCGCGGGGCAGAGTAGTCTTCGCGGTAGAAGGCATCGACGATGCGGATTGTCCCGGCGATGTGCCGGTTGAACTCCTCCAGTTCGCCGGCCGACACCCACAGCTCCCGGTGTTCGTCGGCACCAACCACGTGCTCTTCGAAACGGGCCAGATAGGCCGGTTCCATATCAAACTCGGCCACGAACCCGGCCCCGGAATCCCGGACGTTCCAGTCCCGGGCGATCCGGACAGCGTAGGCCCGGTTGAGGACCGGGTAGAAGATGGGCTGCTCCGGCAGCCGCGGAGGGAAGGCGCGCATCCCCGACTGCTGGATGAGCGCCAGCTCCTTCGGCCCGACCGGCCGGTAGAGGGTCTTCATTGCTTCTCCTTGAGCATGCGCGAACCGATCCCGCGGTATTCCTTGCCCAGGACCGCGGAGAATATCACGGCCACGGTGACAGGTGTTTGGGCCAGGACCACCCGGAGGATGCTGAACGCATCAAGCCACAGCCAAACGACCGCGTTGGCCACAAGTATCGCCGCCCAAGTGAGCTCCGGTCTGCGCCCGACTCGGAAGACGTTGCAGAACAGGAAGAAGTGGGCCATCACAACGGGCAGGATCAGTGCTGCTACATCCAGCCACCTCCACAGCAGCCAGGTCCCCGCAGCACAGAGCAGGATCACGACGCCATCGGTCACCGAAAGCCGGAAGCCGGCTGGGCGCTTCGGATCCCACCAAGGGCGAGCCATCTTGGGCACTTCCATGACCCTTTCCTTCCCTCAGTTCTCGTGCAGGTGCAGCTGTGGTTTCCGGCCCTCGCCCTCCACACGTATGACCCGGTCGGGGTTCTGGTACTGGGCGACCAAGTATCGGGTCAGGTCCACCTGCATCTCCTTCATCCGGGCTAGGTAGCCGGCGCGTTCGGCGTTGGTCGCACGCTGACGTTCCAGCTCCACGGCATTCTTGCGGCCCTGCTCGTCGAGCTCGGCCTCGAGCTCGACCTTCTTCTGGCGCATCTGCTCGTCGTGCTCCCGGCGCAGCATCTCGGTGCGGTGTGTGGCGTCGGCCATCTCCATGGCCTGGCGCTCCTTGGACCGGTCGGCCTCGCGCCGCAGCTTGAGGTCGGCGAGCCCCTGGGCCTGTTCCTCAGTCTCCGCCTCCAGGCGCAGCTTGGTGCGGGCCTCGATGGCATGGTCGTGCATGGCCTGGAGGTTCTGATTGGCCAGGTATCCCCGGTAGACCACCTTGTTGATGCGGTAGCCGATCCGTTCGGCGCGTCCAGTCACCTGTCGGTAGGTGGTCAGGTCGTTCAGGGACTCGGTCTGCTTCTTGAACTGCTCGAAGTCCCGGGTGGCGACGAAGTCGATCACGTCGGCGCTGACCGCGTTGATGAAGTCGGCGACCACGTCGTGGGTCTGGTCGAGCATTCGTTCAATGTTGACCAGCTCAAAGAAGATCATGAGCTTGACCGTCAGCAGGGCATCGTCGGCCGTGCGGACGCTCTCGACGTTGAAGTACATCTGATCGGGTATGACCCGGAGCTTGCTGAACGTCTGGCCATGGGGCACCTTGCGGTCCGGGTTCTTAGGGTCGGCTGCGTGCCAGCTGAACTCGTGCAGCCACTCCTCCGCGCCAGGCATGAAGAGCGCCGGCCCGCGCTCGATGCGGCGCAGGACTTTGTCGCCTTCGCGCCGGTAGACAACGATGGCCTCGTTGGCATCGACCGGCAGGCAGTTGAGCACGGCGACAGACTCGTGGCGCACCGGGTCGCGCCAGATGGCCACCGGTCCGCAGAGGTGCTCGCTGCGGCCGTCCTTGTACCGGACTGCCAGGTACTCGCCGGGCTTGGCGCGGTGCTGCTCCAGCCACTCCAGCGTCTCGCGGAAGAGGAAGAGCCGTTTCGGACCGTCCACCAACCGGACCTGCCCGCGCCGGTTCCACACAGCGACATGCTGGCCTTCCCGTACGGTTCTGAATCCGAACATGGCAGCCCCCTTTCACATCGTGAGCGGTTCGCGCGAAGCGAGCCACTCGGCCGGAATGCCTTCACGCCCGGTGCGCATGACCACGATCGAGCCGACGATGGCGCAGTTGGTGTCGATGTCGCCCATCGCCGAAACCGTTTGCCAGATCGCCTCTTCGTAGTTGTCCAGGTGGCGTGCGGCACACCAGAGGGCCAAGGGAACAGTATCGCCGGCAATTACCTTCGACCCGTTGCCCAGAGCAGAGACTGCGGTAGCAACCGTGTAATCGAAGGGCAGATCAGCAGCCTTCCTGAGGCCATCACCGGTTGGACCGTCCGGGGTAAGCTCGATGGCAGTCTGAAGCAGCCTCTCGCTCACACCGACGCCTTGCTCCTTGCGGGACTGCCAGGCGTAGGCGGCCGCCACGGCAGCGGCGATTGCCCCGGCCTGTCCATCGGGATGGGCGTGAGTCACCTGGGCCGAGGCCCCTGCGTTGCTCACGACGGCATCAAGGTCGTCAGCGAAGTAAGCGCCCACCGGACCTACACGCATGGCTCCACCGTTGCCCATGGAGCCCTGCCCATTGAAGGGGATGGCCGCGGCCGTCTGCCACGGCAGCCCCTGGCCGATGGCGCCCAGGATTCCATGAGCCGTGCCGCCATAACCACGGTCTGGCTGCCGGCGATACCGTTCGGCGAAGAGACGTGCCAGCTCATCCCGGTTGATCTCACCGAATCGGTCCAGAACATCGCAGACCGAGAGCGCCATCACCGTGTCATCGGTCACGTGCCAGCTGTTTACCGGCACTTCGCGGCGCTCAGCTAGAAGGAAGGCGTCCGACCGGAAGAACTTCTCGCCGAAGGCATCCCCTACCGACAGCCCGTCGAGGGAGAGCCGCACCCGGGCCATGCGTTCGCCGTGGTCCGCCGGCAGCCCGGCGGCGCCTTTGCCGGTTGTCATGTTGCGCCTCCACCTTCTGGAAAGCGGATGTACTCGGTCGGCACCCGGTCGGCCAGCCACACGCCGTTCTCCGACCGGTAGAACTTGAGGCCGTCGCGGCCCATCCGGCTGGCCTCGACCTTGAGGATCACCGGCCGGCCGCGGCGCTGGCCGACCTTGGCGGCCGTGTCGACATCCGCCGAGAGATGCACCTGCTGGCGGTTGCCGGGCAGCAGGCCATCGCGCCGGATGGAATCCAGGGCCTTGGCCACAGTCCCGTGGTAGAGCAGTTCCGGTGGCTCCACGGGCTGGAGTTGAAGATCGACCTCCACCGAGTGCCCCTGGCTGGCGCGGATGCGCTGCCCGTCCGGGCTCAGCGCGAAACGCCGCTTGTCGTTCTGGGCCACCACGGCATCCAACTCCTCACGGGAGAAGGTCTCGCCGCGCTGGCGGCAGGCCTCCAGCAGTTCGGCGATACCGACCCATCCGTTGGCGTCGAGCGCCAGGCCGAACTCCTCCGGCTTGTGTCGGAGGATCAGGCTCAGGAGTTTACTGATGTGCACCTGGCGGGCGTTCATGGTGCAGCCTCCCGATCCAGCCCCAGGCGTTCTGCAACCGCCCGGTCGGACACGCGGTAGACATCCTCCCGCGGCGTGAGCAACCGCTCGAGCCTGCCGGCAGCCACGTTGGCGTGCTGTTCCCTCACAAAGGCGGAGACGTCCTCAATGGAGACGATCCACTCCCGGCCGTAGGACCGGAGCACCGAGCCGCTTAGGCCCAACTGGATGGCCCGGCGCTCCTTGCGCTCGCCGTGCGGACCGTGGTCCGGGTCCCACTGCAACCTGACCTCAGAGGACTTGACCGCCTTCTTCCACGCAGCCTCGTCCTCGTGGAACTCCGGGATAAAGGTGGAGTGCACAGCCTGGGCCAGAATCCGGTCAAACCCCGCCCGCTTGAGGTGCACGGCGAGGACGACCTCCTGCCCCTGCTTCCGGCCCCAGCCACAGCGGTACATCATCCAGAGGAAGTTGGGCTTGATCCAGCTCATGCGGCTGTAGCTGAAGGCGCCGCCGAAGTAGCCGTTCTCGGCGGCGAATTGTCCGATGCCCGGCGAGTAGGCCTGGTAGACCACGACCGTCTCCTGGTCAAACTGCGCCAGGATGTGCCGGCCGGCGGTCGGCCAACGCTTCGTTTGCGCCTGGTAAGATTCCAACTGCAGGTTCATGACCTCACCTCATTGATTCCTCAAGAATCGATTCACTGGCAATCACCGTGACACCGCGCGACCGCATCTGCCTCTTCGCCTTGCCCACATCCCCAGGCCTCAACTCCACGCCCCGGCAAGCATCCTCGACCACCCAGGTTCTGAAGCCCAGCTTCACCGCGTCCAGCGCCGTGAACTTCACGCAATAGTCGGTGGCCAGCCCGCAGACATAGACATCGCTGACGCCGCGCTCCTTGAGGTAGTCGCCCAGGCCGGTCGCCTTTCGGCCGCCGTTGTCGAAGAAACCGCTGTAGCTGTCGACGCCCGGGTCGGTGCCCTTCTGGACGATCTTGTCCACCCGGGACAGGTCGAGCCCCTTGCGGAAGGCCGCGCCAGGGCTGCCCTGGACGCAGTGCGCCGGCCAGAGAATCTGCTGCAGCCCGTTGAGTTCCACGACGTCTCCCGGTTTCTTCCCGGAGTGATTGGCCGCGAAGCTGCCGTGATCGCGCGGATGCCAGTCCTGGGTGGCCACGACGAGGTCGAAGTGCGGCATGAGTTCATTCACCACAGGCACTATCTTGTCTCCCTCCGGCACGGGCAGCGCCCCGCCCGGGCAGAAGTCGTTTTGGATGTCCACCAATATCAAAGCCTTCATGGTCAGCCCTCCTACAGCTCGAACATGAACCCCTTCTTCACGAGCTGCTTGTACTTGGCCTCGTCGAAGCGGTAGAGCCGGGCGGCGCGGTGGGCCACGTCCTGCTCGATCTCGTCCGTCTCCTCCAGCAGGCCCATCTCGAGGATCTTCCGGCGGAAGTTGCGTTTATCGAGCTCGCGCTCCAGGATGATCTCGTAAACCTTCTGAAGCTGGGTCAGGGTGAACTTCCTGGGCAGAAGCTCGAAACCGATGGGCTGGTAGACCACCTTGCCCTTTAGGCGTTCGAGCGCCACCTTGAGCACCTTGGCATGGTCGAAGGCCAGCGACGGCACGTCCGTCACCGAGAACCAAGCCGCGTTCCGTGCGTCGGTGGCGGCTTTGACGTTGTGGTCACCGATGTTGACCAGGGCGTAGTAGGCTACCGTCACCACCCGCTCACGCGGATCGCGGCCAGGGTCGCCGAAGGTGTAGAGCTGCTCCAGGAACACCTTGGAAAGCCCCGCCTCCTCCTGGAGTTCGCGGCGGGCGGCATCCTCCAGGCTCTCGTCCAGACGGACGAATCCACCTGGCAGCGCCCACTTGCCGGCGAAGGGATCGATGCCCCTCTGGATCAGCAGGACCTTGAGGTCCTCGCTGTCTAGGCCGAAGACCACGCAGTCAACCGTCAGGGCCGCTCGGGGAAATTCGTAGCTGTAAGCCATGTCTCTCTCCTTCGTGTTGTCTCTACACTCAGTATAGTGTAGATACGACACTATGTCAAGGCTGATTCCTGGAAATTCCGGCAAAGGCCCGGAGCTCGGCCAGTTCGCGGACGAAACCGCCGGACAGAATAGGGAAGCGGCACCATGTCTTCGGGTCGAGGTTTTCGTCATCCACATGGAAGGATGGAGCGTAACGCTCGCGCTTCCACTGATTGCGACACCACATGCGGAAGAACCTCTCCACCCAGATAACCATCTCTCCCCCCGAGTACTTCGGGAACTGTGCTCGGATCGTCCGGAAGACCTCCACCGGCATCTGCTTGTCCCGAATGGCGGCCCGCTCGATGGCATCCAGCACCGGGTAAGGCATCAGGTCCTTCTCGTCGGTCTGGGCATTCTCCTGGGGCCGGAGCTCGGCCGTGGGCGCCAGGGCATTGACGACGGCCAGTGCGGGTATGGGCCCAGGACCGACCGGCCCGGTCTTCTCCAGCCAGCGCAGCCACTGGAGGAGGAAGGCCTTGTCGATCCCGGCGATGGGACTGAGGCCGCCACAGGTGTCACCGTCCATTGTCGCGTAGCCGACCGCCGCCTCAGAACGGTTGCTGGTAGCGAGCAAGAGCGCGTTCTCGACGTTGGCCAGGAGCCAGGCACCCGGACCGCGCACCCGCGCTTGGATGTTCTGAAGCGTGATGTCATCGGTCTCCCAGGTAAGTTTGCGCCCGATGACCTTCTCCATGCCCGAGACGTAAGCCTCAGCCATCTGGCTGATGTCAAACCAGGACATCCTGGCCCCCAAGGCCTCGGACACCGTCTTCGCCGAACCGCGCGTGGCCTCCGAGCTGTTTACCGAGGCCTGGTAGACGCAGTGCAGCAGCCGGCCAGTACGTTCTTTGGGGCTGCCCGCCTTACCAAGGTCGGGGATATGAGCCAGCATATCCGCGAAGCCCTTCCCGGTCAGTTCCGCCGAGGCCAGTTCGACCATGAGAGCCACGAGGCATGAAACGGCCGACGAGTCGGCCCCGCCGCTCAGGCTGACCACGAAGCCCTGCGACCGGCTCTTGCGCAGGTAGTCGAAGAGCCCGAGAGCTATCGCCCTGGTGAACTCCTCGTTCTTGAGGTCCGGCGATGATTCCCAATCCGCAGGACTGGGCCGGGCGGCCTCCGGCTCGATATCCGGGAACTGAAACTCGCAGGCTGTGGCCGTGGGCCCGCTTCCCAACTCGGGCTGGAAGCTCCCCGTCCTGGCCCGATCCATGCGCGTGGCAGTCACGTCGATCACCGTGCTGGTCACCTTCACGGGTGCGAACGAAAAACGCGGCCCGGAGGCGAGCAGCCTGCCCGCCGAAGCGATGAGCGCCCCGCCGTCGTAGATCACCCGGCCGGCCTCGTTGCCCAGGAGGTTGGCGTAGACGTAACTCACGCCGAACGCCCGGGAGCCCTCGGTCACGAACCGCTTGCGGATCTCATGCTTGCCGAAGGCGAAGTGGCTGGCGCTGGGGTTGAGGATGATATCCACCCCCTGAAGCGACAGGTCCGCCCCCGGGCGCTTGGCCACCCAGGCGTCCTCGCAGATCTCGAAGCCGACCTTCACGCCGCCGCAGTCGAATACCAGGTCGCCGATGGGAACGTCCTGCCCGCCGATCCGGACCGCGTCGCGCACGCCCTGCGGCCAGGGCTTGAACCAGCGCGGCTCGTAGTGCAGCCCGTCGGCGGCCAGGAAGCGCTTGGCGACGAAGCCGGCGAGCCGGCCGTCGGCCGCCAGGCAGGCACAGTTGAAGAGCGCATGCTTGTGCAGCACAGGCAGCCCGAGGGCCACGATCATCCCTCTGGTGGACGGCAGGATCTCCTCGAGGACTTTCATGGCCGTTGCATGCAGGCCGGGAGCGTGGAACTCGTCCTCGCAGCCGTAGCCGGAAATGCAGAGCTCCGGCAGGCAGAGTATGCTCGCCCCGGCAGTCCTAGCCACTTCGACGGCCGCCAGGATGTTCCGGCGGTTGCCCTCCCAGTCCAGCGGGGTCTGGTTGAGGACTGCCGCGGCGACTCTGATCCTGGTCATGCCGTTACCCCTCTCGCCTTAAGAATGAGCTCCGTCTTGAGTTCATGGAGCCCGGCTTCCAGCCCAACCGGGTACTGGTGTGGGTTGAGGAATCGCTTGATGCCGGAGTGGAAGGTGGCGAGCTGGGCCTGGGCCCGCCGGCGCACGTCATCCAGAGCCGGAGCCTTCCACACCCGCTTGCCGCCGCGGAAGACAGGCACCAGAAGGTTCTCGAAATCCGTGGCAGCCGGGATGATCCTGCGCCGCGTCGGGTCGAGCGGGTCGATCATGACGCAGTCGCCGCGCACGGGGCTTTCCTCGTCGCAGATCACGTCGGCAATGCACTCGTTGCCAAGGCGGAAGCGGCGGACCTGCAGGACGCCCGGAGTGGACACCTTGATCGCCTGCTCCGAGAGCTTGACCTTGTACTGCCAGCGGCCGTCCACGCCCCGGATGGCGGAGAGCTTGTAGACACCGCCGAGCGCCGGCTGGTCGTAGGCTGTGGCGAGCTTCGTGCCGACGCCCCAGACCCCTATCTTGGCGCCCTGCTCCTTGAGGCTGGCGATGATTCCCTCGTCCAGGTCGTTGGAGGCGACGATCACGGCCTTCTGGAAGCCGGCTGCGTCGAGCATCCGGCGGGCCTCGATGCTCAGATAGGCCAGGTCGCCGGAGTCGAGACGGATGCCGACCATCTCGTGGCCGTTCTCGCGGAGCCACTTGCCGGCTTCTATGGCATTGCGGACTCCCTCCAGCGTGTCGTAGGTGTCCACCAGGAAGACACAGTTGTTGGGCATGGCCTCGGCGTAGGCCTTGAACGCCTCCAGTTCGTCGTCGAAACACATCACCCAGCTGTGCGCATGGGTTCCCTTAACAGGGACTCCGTAGAGTCGACCAGCCAGAACGTTGGAGGTCGCCGCGCACCCGCCTATGTACGCGGCCCGGCTCGCCGAAAGCGCCCCGTCAACCCCCTGGGCGCGGCGCAGACCGAACTCGATGACCGGCTCGCCTTTTGCGGCCAAGGTCATCCGTGCGGCCTTGGTGGCAATCAGCGTCTGGAAGTTGATCAGGTTGAGCAGAGCGCTCTCGAGTATCTGAGCCTGGATCAACGGCCCCTTGACCCGCAGCAACGGCTCGTGAGGGAAGACCACGGTGCCCTCCGGAATGCCGTCGATGTCGCAGGCGAACCGCATGGCCCCGAGGTAGTCCAGGAATCCATCCTCGAAAAGCGACTTCTCGTCGTTGCCCCTCAGCGTCCGAAGGTAGGCGAGGTCGTCTCCATCGAAGCGGAAGCTTTCGATGTAACTGGCGGCCGAGTCGAGGCCGCAGGCTAGCGCATAGCCCCCGTTGAATGGGTTGTGGCGGTAAGTGAGGTGGAAGACGGCTGCCCGCTCCGCCATCCCGGCCTTCCAGTCCGCCATCCCGGCCTTCCAGTATCCGTAAGCCATGGTCAGTTCGTAGAGGTCGGTCAGTAGGGCCAGCGAGGGCTTGTACAGATCCTGTATTGTGGGCATGGCAGTTCTCCTCCCTGTTCGTGTATAATATACACTATGCCACCGAGGATGTCAATACGAATATTGGCCCCGAGTCACTTGGGGGTGATCCGAGCTGCGCCTGGACCTAGCCCCGCCCCCGCGCCCGGCGCAAGGCGCCGCATGGCAAGGTCCAACTCTCCGTCAAGCGGGGTATCGTTGGGGCGAGAGAGGCGCGCGGTCAGCCCCACTTTCATTCTGCCCTGTCCTCGGTAATGCGGTTTCGCTCCCACGCGTTCGTTGCTCGCGTCCGCCTGTATCCACAGCTCTGCTCCGCTCACATCTGTCCAGTGGAAGTAGCGCCCCTGTGGCAAGGTGATGGCCTGGCTCTTTGGGGCAAGGTCGTTGATGAGTGCCAGAAAGGCGCCCTGCGATTCGACCGCGAGCCCGATTGAAGACAAATGGTTAGGCATGTACGTGCCCTCAAGCTAGTTTCACTGCCTAGACCAGGGAATACGTCAAGACAGCCTTTGCGGGCTTCTGCGATGCAACCGCCTGATACGCCGCTGCCTCAGTAACAAACGGGCCAGATCGGGCCAAAGGTCCCTGGAAATTGCCGGTACTCGTCGGTGGTCTTCGGATGCTCTTGGGAGTCCTACCCCGCCTCCCTGTAGTAGTGGCTGAGCAGCCCGCCGAGGAACTCCCATCGCTTGACCTGTCCCTGGCCCGCCGGCAGGAGCTTCAGCGGCTTGTTGCCCCTGCCCTGATGCGGCCTGTAGCGATTGTAGAAGGTCACGTAGGACTGTAGGACGAAGTCCAAGTGGCGTTTGCCAAAGCAGGTGAAGTGATCCAGGCACTCGCGTCTTAGCGAGGCGACCCAAGCCTCGGCGTACGCGTTGCAGTTCGGCGACTCCTTGGGGATCTTCACCTTTCTGGCCCCATTGCCTCTCATGAGCTCATCGAACTGGGCGGTGAACTTTGGGTCGTTGTCGTGAATCAAGTACTTGGGCCTATCTGCCTCCGGCCAGTCCTGCATGACGACGGCCATGTTCCTGGCCTGCTGGGCCATCCAGGCGGCATCGGGCGAGTAGGTGGCCGACGAGACGTGCACTCGGCGGCTTCCTAGGTGGATGAAGAACAAGATGTAGCAGGTGAACTTGCCAGCCAGAGTGGTGACCTCCTTGGTCAGGAAGTCCGCCGCCACAATGCTGTTGGCGTGCATGCGGGTGAACTCGTTCCAGGTCGTCGAGCCGGAGTTCCTCCTGCGGCCAGGCTGTGGAGCTATGCCGGCATCGACCAGGATGGCTTTCACGGTGTTCGGGCAGCAGGTGATACTGACCTTGGCGAGTTCTCCGGAGATGCGAGTGTAACCCCAGCCGGGGTTCTCTTGAGCCATCTGAATCACCAGTTCCTTGGTGGACTTGCTCTTGGCTGGCCGACCGCTCTTCTTGCCCAAGGCGTTGCCGCCGTCGCTCACCCGCAGCCACTTCCGGAACGTCTCCGGCTGGACGATGGAGATCAGCTTGTCGATGGCCGGGCCGAGCTCCCGTCCAAAGCGTACTAGACGGGCCCGGTCCTCGGGCGTCGGGATCACGCGGCCCTGTATCTTGGAGCACAGGATCTCGTTCTCGACCTTGAGAAAACGGACCTCGCGCCTAAGCTGGGCCTTGGTGCCTCCTGTCAGGCTGGAGAGCAGCTTGGAAAGGGGGTTCGCCATGTGAGGCACCTCTTTTTCAGAAGCCCCGATCCTGCACAAGTTAGGATCAGGATACATTTTCGCATAGCCCTGGAACGAGTCAACCTGTCTTCAACCTCCGCCCAAGGCGCTGACAACCCTGGAGACGCCCGCCGTGTACAGTAGCATGTACAGTGAATTCTTGACAACACTGGGAACATTGGATACATTGGAGGTGTCAGCACGAACGTAAGTGCTGGCGGTTGCTGTAAGTAGCCGTATGTTGATGGTTGGGGAATACACTCCGGGGGCTCATAACCCGCCAGCGATCACCTGCCGGTGAAGGCGCAGTTCAGTACTGACCTGAGATTCAAAGACCGGGGGTCGCCAAGTGCCTCGCCGAGTTGCGGTGCTGCGGACAGAGATGTCGAGCCGATGCACATCAACGCTATCGCTGCTTCTATGCGGACTTCAGGGACGCCGTCGCGAAGGGCCTGAGCCAGGGCTGGCACGGCGGGCCCGGCTGCCGGTCCCATCCGCCTAAGCGCACGGGTGGCGACATGCCGGTTGGTGGGATCGCTGTCTGCAAGCAACCTGACCAGCGCCGGGAGGACCGGTGCTGCGTCGGCGTCGATGTCGCCCAGCGCCCAGGCGACACTGCCGCGCACCTTCGGGTCCGGGTCAGCCAGCAGCCGGGACAGGGGAACTCCCGCATACGATGAGCCGGATTTGAGACAGGCGATGAGCAGAAAAGAAGCCCGGATCCTCTCCGGGGACAGCACCTTGGGCATGCGCAGATAAGTCCCCGCCTTGTGGGCGGCGGAATCGGCGCCGCCTAGTTCCGCAATGGTCTCGTTGGAGTATGGGTAGGCCATGGCAGCGGACTCGCGACCGAGCACATCACGCACCTGCCACCACGGCACCATCACCGCCGCGACGAACCAAGCCAGGCCGAGGGCCAGCAGCATCCCCGCCGTCCACGCCGCCATCGGACGCCAGGTGCGGAGGGGCGGGCTGGGAGGTTCGCTCATTTGCTGATCTCGTCACTGCCGGCCTTGCCGTCATCTTGTTCAGCAACTTGGGCAACTTGGCGGCAAGGCGTCCGATGAAACGAGTAGTGCCACGAGAACAGCGTTAGCGATGCGGAAAGCAGCACCAAGGATATTTGATGCCATTCCTCTTCCCAAAGGGGATCAATGCTAGTAACAACTTCCCCGGCCAGATAGCTACATCCCCACGCGAGCAGCAGCCAGCAGGGGACTGTAAACACCAGCGATTGCAGAAAAGCTCTCGCAAAACGTCGCGAGAAGATATCCCGCAGGCTCCCTCGGGGCAGGAAGAGCGTGATCACCTGCGACAAGGCCAAGCCGAAAAGGAAGCTGTACAGGATTGCCTCGTCGCTTGGGGATCCCCTGTGGTGGGCTAGGCGTCCTCCCTGGAAAGAAAGCCAGAAGGCAACGCTCGATGAAACCGAAAGGCAGAAGGCAACGGCCCCCAGTTTGACAAAGATCCCGTTCTCGGCGACCTCGGCACTTGGCAGGCTGTGAGACTTCTCTGCCATTGCGTGCTTCCTCCCGGCCCCATCTTCCCCGCCCCCGCGCCCGGCGCAAGGGCTGGCCTACTCGCAGTTCCCCGCCGTCCACGCCGCCATCGGCCGCCAGGTGCGGAGGGGCTTGGTGGTCTGCTCGGCAGTCTCAGGCATCAATCACTCCGGAGTCATTCTTCCCGCCACTCGACGCGGCGCAAGCGGGCGCGACCTTCATTGTGGTCTTCCTAGTACTGCTCCTTCTTCTCCAAGTGCGGAAGCGCCTTGGTCAACAGCGGGATGAGTTCGAAATGGTCGTCTCGCCACTCAACGCTGCCCCCGTCCCGCAGCTCGATGATGACCATGGTGCGTGCGTACCAGCAAACGCACCAGCCGGCGATCTCGTCGATGGCGACACGGACATCTCGATGTTGCCCATCCTCACACAACGTAGGGGTCGAGCAGATGATCTGCCCATTCCGGAGTTCGTAGTGGTAGTTGCTCTCGCCCTCGCTCATACGGCGAATGAACCCGCGGATCGCGCCGAGAATCCTTGCGGCCACACTCCGCCCGTGCTTGACTGGCTGGTCAGCGGGCTCCGGCATAGCTCCTCCACCCCCAGCTTACCCCGCCCGGCGGTGGCGCGCAAGCTGGCCCACCGCAAAACTACCCACCGCTGTCGGGCGCCAGGTGCGGAGGGGCTTGCTGGCCTGCTCGGTAGTCTCAGGCATCAATCACTCCAGCTTCATTCTCCCCGCCCCTCGGCGCGGCGCAACTGCGACGGTTCCCCTTCGACAGGCTCAGGGCCCCGAGTGCTTTAGTCGAGGGGTTGCTTCCGGACTACCTCTTCCTCCCGCGCCGCCCAGCGCCCGACCCAGGCTTCGCCCCGACCAAGAGGTCGTGCTGCCTCCGCCGCTCGGCGTCAGTGCGCGCCACCGGGATCTGGTGCCCCTCCGGGTCGATCCCGGCGTAGTACATCGCCGAGGCCACCGTGCCCGCGGCGCCATCGGGGTCGGGTCTGGAATAGCGAATAGTGATAGCGGAAACCCGCCCGCTTCATACGCTATTCCAGACCTGACCCCGAACGTCTGTCCCGTTCCCGGGATTGCCCTGCCGGCTTCAGCCTATCGTGACCTTCGGACGGCGCGAGGTCTGGACGGGGAGTTCGCGGTTGCCTGGGGCCCCTACTTGCGCTCGACGGTCACGTGTACGCGTGGCGCCTCAATCGTTCCCTGCCAGACAGGAACGAGGGGCAACCCTGGGTTCTTCCTGCGCTCGTTCTCTAGCTTCGTGAGTTGCTCCGGAGGCATCATGTTCGGTTGCCATTGTGTGCCGAGATGGGAGCGAGCTACAGGTTGATATGATGCCCACAGCGTGCACGCTCCGGGCCAACGCATCCATCTGCGCCCTGCTACGGTGCTTTCCTCTCCGGGTGAAATGACCATGGGTTCTCCATAGAAGGAGACGCCGCTAGGCAAAGAAGGGCCACACGTTACCGCGGCCCGGCCCTGGACGCAGATGTCCCAGCGGCGTCCGAAAACGATCACAGCATCTTTGCCGACGTTGCGGACAATTAGATAGGTATTCAGGTAATAGTCGTCTTGGGGCGTGACCACCAGCTTACAGCGTAGGCCGTTGATTTCCTCCGACCAGTCCCCTGGCTCGACGGTGACGGAAGTGATCGGCGCTGTGTGTGTCTGGATCATGCGGTTGAGCGTCTGCCAGTCCGGAGGTTTCTCGGCCCAGAAGTGGCGGACTGCCAATGCCGCCGTCCCGATCAGCAGCACACCCGCCGCCACGCAGGCCGCGAGCGCTCGCCGGCTCCGCCGCGGCTTCGGAGGCTCATACGGTTTGGCATCCATCGTCTCGTCGAGCTTGACCGGCTCTTCCGGCATAGGCGCGGTCCTCCTGCCGCCGTCAGCTTACCCCGCCCGGCGGCGGCGCGCAAGAGCGGGGTGGCCTGCTTGCTTCTGTGGTCCACTACTCCTGCGGGGCACTCCACCCTGGGCGCTCGCTATCGAAAACGTGGACGTACCCCCACTCGGCCGGAAACTCGAGCGTGAACTTAGTGCGTTCCGCATAAACACTATATTCGAACGCATCTCCGATCAGAGGCTTCGGCAATTTCCCTATGTAGACGGGAGTCAGCTTGCTCAAGCTCTCAGGATAGCATCCGTTCTGGCGCTTGTATTCGTAGAGAGCATTGATGATCTGGTTGCCTCTGGCCCGACTGATGTAGCCGCGAATGCCGTCATCCTGGTCACAGAAGTCCCAGATCAGCAGGCCACAAAGCACAAGGAAGATCGGCCCCCAGACCTTCCACCGGATTGCTCTGTCCATTCGCAGGATCGCCCTCCACGCCGCCATCGGCCGCCAGGTGCGGAGGGGCGGAGTGGCCTGCTCAGTGGTTTCCGGCATGATGTCCCTCATTGCCCAGGAGGAATCAACACGACTCGAAGGCCGCGGCTGTCGGCCCCGAGGCGCGAACCGTTACCGAAGCGGGACGATGAGCGGCAGAACCGGGGGCCGACGTAATACGCCCCGCCGCGCATCACCCGCTCCGAGCCAGTGGCTGGCCCCGTCGGATCGCGCATCGGGCTCTTGGCATAGTAGTCCTCACCGTACCAGTCCCCGCACCATTCCAGCACGTTCCCGTGCATATCGTGCAATCCCCACGCATTGGGCTGGGTGATGCCCACCGGACTGGTCGTCTTGTCGGAGTTGGTGCTGAACCAAGCGTAGTCCGCCAGGACCTCTTCGCTGTCGCCGCAGCAGAACCGGGTCCGAGTTCCGGCCCGGCAGGCCCACTCCCACTCCGCCTCCGTAGGCAGACGGAATCGGCCCTGCTCCTCCCCCAAGGCGTTGAGTTTCTTCAGGAACTCTTGGCAGTCGTCCCAATTGACGCAGTCCACCGGGTTGGTCGCGCCTCCGAAGTGGCTGCGATCCACAGTTCCCGTCACCTTCTGCCGTTGCTCCTGGGTCACCTCATACTTGCCTATGTAGAAAGGGCGCGTAATCATCACCCAATGCTGCGTCTCGTCGTCGCGCCGGTCCTTCTCCTTCGCCGGGCTGCCCATCTGAAAGTGGCCTGCCGGGACCAGGACCAACTCCAGTTTGATGCCGTCGCCGAGGTCCACAGCCTTCTCTAAGGGCACCCCGAGCCGCGCGGCCGCCTCCGTCTGCCGGTGCCGGGCTTCGTCGGCGTCGAACCACCAGACCGTCCACGTTCGCCAGAGCCAGCCGCCGAAGAGCGCCAGCGCGACGGCCACGCCCATCGCCACGTAGAAGCCGGTGAGGCTGCGGCCCTTACGGGGCGCCACCGGCTGGTCGGCTGGCTCGGTCACGGTATTGCCGCGATCCTTCCCATCCCCGCCGTCCACGCCGCCATCGGCCGCCAGGGGCGGAGGGGCGGGTGGATGGGCTGGCCCGCGGACTCCTTCACGGCTTGGCCTCCTCGCCCCTGATCTTCTTCAGAGCCTCGGCGGCGGCGGCACCAAGCGGCGACTCTTCATCATCCTTCAGTGTGTTCAGGGCCGGAATGGCATCCTTGGCATGCGTGCCCATTTCGGCCAGCGTGTTAATGGCCATGATCTGCACATCGAGATCCCTGTCGGTGAGCGCCCTGCAAAGGGCCGGCACGGTGCTCGGATCACCGGCGCCAATGCGGCCCAGAATCCGAACTGCTATAGCTCGCTCCAGGTTCGCGCTCTTGTCGTCCAAAACTCGGATTACGGCCGGGACGGCGCTCTTGGCCTCCGGACCGAGTTCAGCGAGGGCCAGGAGTGCTCCCATCCGCTGAATCGGATCGCCTAGCTGCCTGGTCAGTTCGGGCACGTCTTCAGGTCGGGGTGCTTTCTGGCGGCCGGCAGGTTCCGACCGGTATAGCTTCCACACGTAATGGCCGACCGGCAGGAGCACCACAATCGCCAGGCCCAAGCATACAAGCCAGGGCACCACCCACAGCTTTCCCTTCGGAGCCGCCGGCTCAGTCTGCATTGAGCGACACCGCCTCCCATGCCATACTCCCCACCCATCTGCGCAACGCAACCTGGGCCACAACAGAACTGCCCGCCGCCATCGGCCGCCAGGTGCGGAGGGGCGGGGCGGCCTGCTCTGTGGCTTCTGGCATCAATTCCTCCGCACCCATTCTCCCCGCCCCCGCGGCCGGCGCGGGCGCTACAAGCCCAAGTCCATGTCTATCTTGGCTTCACCCTTGAACGTGGGAAGTTCGCCCGCGGTGGTGGTCTGACCCTTGCCAGGCGGAGCGGTGGATGTCGACGCGGGCTTGTCATTGGCGCGGGTGGGCAAGGACCGGAACAGAATGTTGACTGCCTCCGCGGCGCGTTCCATTCCCCGCCCCATGGCCTCGCTGGGCTTGCCGTCGGCCTCGCCCTCCACGCTGATGGAGTTGGTCACGTAGGTCCGCTTTCCCTCCGGGTCAGTGACACTGAGGTCAACCTTGCCGATGAGGCGAGAGCGCTTGGGGTCCGAGTCGAGCGCCTCGGCACGAAGGTCAATGGTCAGCTTCCCCACGAACTGCGCCGGCAGGGCAAACTGGGCTGCCGTCTTCTCGGGGATATCGAACGAAAACTTCGCCTCCACCTTGAAGAAGGCGGGCTTGGGCGGAGGAGGCGGTCTTGGCGGAATCGTCTCAATCCGCCTGACCGGAGCCGGTTCGTCCTCCGGAATGCAGGATGGCACGGCCAAGACGGGCAACACTACCAGGACGCGCAGCAGGAACATAGGGTGGCTCATGGTCTTCTCCTGTCGGACAGCCCATTCTCCCCGCCCCCGCGGCTGGCGCAAGCCCAGCTACTTTCCCGCCTCCTGGCCGCGGGTCTTCTTCAATCTCACAAGGGTTTCGGTGGCCTTCTGGTCGTGGCGCCCCTGCGCGAAAGGGATGGTGAAAGAGTACTCATCAACCCACTTGATCTTGGGTGGCGATTCGGAGAAGTCGTCGAGACTGTAGCCCTGGCCGACCACCCGCTTGCCGGTAAGCCAGTGGTCCACGACGATCCATGTCCAATAGCTGCCGCTATGGGCAGCCCCAGCGTCGTTGAGGAAGACGGTCACGGTGGTCGTGCCGTGTGGAGACGAGAACCGCCCGCTTTCGTAGGAGGCCAGAACGTACGGCCAGAAGCTGGCGCCGCCGGGGACGAACTGCCGGAATACGCGCCATCCGGCCAGAAGCAGGACCAGGACGACCACTCCCCACGCCGCCATCGGCCGCCAGGTGCGGAGGGGCGGTTGGACGGGCTGGCCCGCTGGCTCCTTCACGGCTTGGCCTCCTCGCCCCTGATCTTCTTCAGAGCCTCGGCGGCGAAGGAGCGGACTCGATCGCTCTCGTCTCCAAGAGCCTGCTGAAGGTCAGCCACGGCTGGTTGTGCCCCGGCGCCGATCTGCGACAGCGCCCATATTGCCTGGCATCGCAGGCCCTCGTCAGTGTCTTGGATGGCGCGCCGCAACGCCGGCACTGCATTCGGACCGCAAAGGCCCAGGATGAAGATGGCTTTCTCCTTGTGCGGCGCGATGCGGCGGGGCGTGCGAAGATAGACGGACAGACGGTTGGAAGCTGTCTCGGGACCTCCCAGACTGTTGACGGCCTCGACATAGGGTTTCAGTTCGGAGGAGCTCCATCTCTCGTAGGGCACCAGCAGACGCTCGGGGTGCGGTCTCGGGTCGCGGAGGACCTTGTCGGTCTGCCACACCGGCGCCACCACCGCGCCGACGAACCATACCAGCCCCAGCGCCAGCAGTATCCCCGCCGTCCACGCCGCCATCGGCCGCCAGGTGCGGAGGGGCTTGGTGGCTGGCTCGGTCACTTCGGTGGCTCCTCGCTCCTGATCTTCTTAAGTGCCTCGGCGGCGGCGGCAGCAACCTCGGCGTTCTTGTCGTTGGCGGCGCTTCCGAGCATTTCCAGGCAGTTGGCCTGGTCGCCTTCGTTTGGGCAGGGCAGGCCAATCTTGACCAGCGCCCAGGCGACTGCCACGCGCAACTGTGGATCATTGCCGGGATCACATGCCTCCGCACAGAGTCCCGAGACGGCTTGTGCCGCGCCCGGGCCAATGCTGCCCATCGCGTCTGCGGCAGCCACCCGAACGGTGAGCGGCTGTACGCCTTGGAGCAGCTTCATCAACTCGGGGACCGCCACCTCCGCGGATGGCCCAAGTTTGCCAAGCGCCTTGGCGACAGCAATGTTCCGACAACGGAGTTCTTCGTCATCTGGATAGCGGTCGTCGATGCAGTCCATCAGATAGTCCAGCACCTCTTGGTTCGCGACGCCGATGTCGCCCAGCGCCTGGACTACCGCCGATGACTCCTTGTTTCCCCTTTTGAGCAAATGGGGGATCGCCTCACTGGCATCCGTCCCGATCCTGCCGAGCGCGCGGATCGCTTGGCAGCGCTCAGCAAGGCCGCCCCAGTCATTAGGGCCAGGATAGTAGTCCAGGGCCGCGATCAACGCGGGAACGGCTGGCCGGCCGCAGCAGCCGAGCAGACCCGCGGCCATGTTCCTGTCCAACTCCGGCGCGATGGCCCCTGGTAGCCGCATGTAGAACGTGAGCTTCCGCACAGTCTCGTCCGGCCCGCCAAGCCTTGTGATCATAGCCCTGGCGTCCTGCTCGTCGATATCACGCTTGATACCACTGACTATCCTACGCACTTGCATATATGGTGCGAGGAAGAGGACGCAGAATGCAGCTAGCAGGCCGAGCAGTCCGAGCGAAACACCCCACCAAACGTAAACGCGCCGGTCGCGGCGGTCGGTGGGCATGGCGGGCTGCGCGACGGACTCCTGCATAGCTCCTCCGCCGTCAGCTTACCCCGCCCGGCGGTGGCGCGCAAGCTGGCCCACAACAAAGCTGGCCGCCGCCATCGGACGCCAGGGGCGGAGGGGCGGGGCGGGCGCGGTGGCGGGCTCCGGCACAGGTTGCTTCTCCTACCGCTTCCCGGCAGACCCCGTCGGAGAGGCGCCAGGCTGCGGATGCACTTCGGTGACGACTTTGGAAACCCCGTCGAACCAAGCCTTCAGCTTCCAGAGCCTGACCAGTTCCTCCCACGGTTCGACGTTGGAGGACTCCAGGAACCCGCTCTGAATCTCACCGAAGCCGTCTTCGCCGGGCTTGCCCACTTTGGGCGGCCCGGACGCCTCGGTCTGCCGAAAGGTGGTCCACTGCTCAACACGCAGGCCGCTGGGATTACGAAAACTGGCCAACTCAATCTGGCCGATCTGCCTGTTTGCTTTCCCATCACCAAAGACCGCCTCGACCGCTCCGTTCTGCTGGAAGACAACATTTACTGCTTCCGGAGGAACCGTGAGCTTGGGCAGGAGGCAGCGCCCTTCAGCGTCAACAATCTTGTTTGTCACGTCTCGAAGGAAGCATCCGTGCCGGGTGAAGCCCGTCTGACCTCCGGGCAACTCGACCCGAAAAAAGCTGCTGGAGTCTAGGATGGTGACGTCCAGGCCGCGACCCGTATTCTGAAGAGGCCCACGAGTGAAGTCGGGCTCGATGGCGACGTCGCGGCCACCTGGTTTGAAGACGACGCGCACTCTCTTGTAGCCGCAGGTGTTGACGTTGGCCAAGTTCTCGGCGGAGATTTCCACGGCCTTCTGTATGGCGAGAAGAGTATCCTTGAGGCTGGAAACGTCCAACTCGCAGGCGGCCATCACTGCCTTGGTCCGCTCCTCGACCGTCTTGGCCGTCAAGGCCTGCCTGGAAAGCTCTGTGATGCGATCCTGAACCTCAGCTCGAATCCTGGCTGCCTCGATGATACTCTCGGCAACACCCTTCTTTGTCGACTCTTCGCTCAGGATCTTCGCAAGGCTCTCGTAGGTGACATACTGCGACTGCTGGCGGCTGCCACAGCCGGCAACCAGAACAACCATAGCCAAGGCCAGCGAAATCCGTCTGGAACCGCAGTCAGCCGGAACATAGCAGGCCATGTTTCCCGTCCTTTCATGCAACCGCGACGCCCTTGGATCTTCCTCATCCCCGCCGTCCCCGCCGCCATCGGCCGCCAGGTGCGGAGGGGCTTGCTGGCCTGGTCTGGGGGCTCCGGCATACGTCCTCCGCCGTCAGCTTACCCCGCCAAGGGAAACGGCGCAAGGGCGGGAGCGGCGACCAAGTCATCGTAGTCCAGGCTTGGCCGGCGGGTGGATCGCCTTCCGCGGCACCTTCCTGAACAGGACCATTCTTCGTTCCCCGGGGTCCCACCGGTACTCCTTGATTGCGGCAGAGGGGATGTTTTTGGGATTGCCCCAATGGAGGTCATCCCACTCGATCTGGTCGTGCGTGAGGACCAGGCGCAGGTCGGTGACGCCGTCGCCATTGAGGTCCACGTATTCGATCGCGTACCACCATCGACACCCCTCTGTCCAGTAGTCGGACAGTTTCGTCTTCAGGATGGGCACCAGGGTGTTGCCCCTTCTCTGCATGACTTCCAGGGATTCCTCGCGCACGCTGGTACCGGCTCCCGAGCCGGTCACGAAGACAACCTCCTCCTGGCCGTCGCCGGTGAGATCAATGAGGTCGATGTGGAACTTCCCATAAGTTGAGACGAACTTCCTGGAGACGGAAACCTTTCCGTCGTCGGAGACAAGCTCGAACTTGAACCAGTCCTTCTCGCCGCCAATGTCCTCCTCTGGCTCGGTGTTGACCACCCTCACCGTCCACGCCTTACGGGGGTCGACATTGCATATGTACGTCTCCCCAGGCTCGTCCAAAGAGCAAGCCGGGGCAAGTCGGGCAGACTCCGCAGGTTCGCCGTGCGGGTCTGAGCATCGAGGAAGATGAGCCGCCGACTGGGAACATTCGGGCAACAGCGCAGCACGATCCGCCGATGGCGGGGTGCACGCGGGGCACAGTAACCCGGCGCCAAGGAGCGCAAGAGTGATCCGGCAAGCCTTCATCGCTGACTTCTCCCAACACTTGGGCACTATCCAATATTACTTGTAGGCTCTGCGGTCACTCTCTTTCAATTATTCGCAACACGGCGCCGCCTCGCCCCTGGGTGCGGCGCAAGGCGCCCCACCAGCTCCCCGCCGTCCACGCCGCCATCGGCCGCCAGGTGCGGAGGGGCGGGCTGGCCTGCTCTCTGGGCTCCGTCATACGTCCTCCGCCGTCAGCTTACCCCGCCCGGCGGTGGCGCGCAAGCTGGCCCACCACTTCAGCTCCCCGCCGTCCACGCCGCCATCGGCCGCCAGGTGCGGAGGGGCTTGGTGGCCTGCTCGGTCGGCTCCGTCATACGTCCTCCGCCGTCAGCTTACCCCGCCCGGCGGTGGCGCGCAAGCTGGCCCACGACGAAGTTCACCACCCCCCGCCGACCACGCCGCCATCGGGCGCCAGGTGCGGGGAGGCTTGATGGCCTGCTCGGTAGTCTCAGGCATCATTCACTCCGCCGCCATTCTCCCCGCCCCTCGGCGCGGCGCAAGGCGGGGTGGCCTACTTCGGTCGGGTCGTAATATCAGTTGAATGACTTCTTCACATCCGCACGGAAACCATCATCGATAGCCTTGCCAAGTCCACGCTTATCAGCTCTCTCGATAACCGCGGCAGCCTCCTTGTCGTTCCCGGACCAGTGCCAAGCTAGGGCAAGCCCTCGGTATGCCATGGCCATGTCTGGGTCAAGAACAAGTGCTTGGTCAAAGACCTTGACGGCCTCTTCGTTCTTACCACTGGCGATGAGCACCGCCCCCAGATCGCAATGAGCTTCTGCCCACAGCGGGGCAAGCTCGACGGTCTTCTTAAGATAGCGGAAAGCTTCGTTCTGGTCGTTCTTACGAACGAAGGCCAGACCCAGTTCGTGATTCACCTCGCGATCTTTCGGAAAGATCTGGACGGCCTTGCGCAACTCGGCAATGGAACGATCGCTGTCACCCTTGGCTTCCAGCATGATGGCTAGCGCCAGGGACAACTGTGGCTCCTTGGGCAGTACATCCATGCCCTGCCGAAGGACCTTTTCGGCACCAGCCCAATCCTTGCCGTTCGATAGCGTAGCAGCCAAGTTCTCGTATGAATGGTAGTACTTTGGATTGACTTCGATAGCTTTACGCCACTCCTTCTCGGCCTCTGCCAACTGTCCTCGCTCAGCAAGCAGGAACCCAAGATTATCATGGGGTGAGGCCAGGGCAGGATCGATATCCATCGCCTTACGAAGCTCCGCGACTGCCCCGTCGTAGTCCTTCTTGGAGCAAAGTGCGATGCCGATTCCTGCATGGGCTTCCGCATTCTGCGGAGCCAAGGTCTCAGCCCTCCTAAAGGCGGCCAAAGCGCTGTCGTGATCCCCAATCATGCAGAGCATGTTAGCCACTACTACAAGGAAGTCAGCATTCTTACGCTCGATATCTAAGGCCCTTCGAAGCTCGACTTTGGCTGCTTCTCTCCCGCCCTTGACTAACAGTACCCGCCCCAGGCCATAGTGTGCCTTGGCATTATTGCCGTCAATCTTGATCGCTTCACGAAAGCACTTTTCGGCCCTGTCCATGTCACCTTTCTCTTCTAAGGGCCAGCCGAGGTTTACATATGCGTCGGGGTCTCTGGGGTTGAGAGCGAGGGCTTTACCAGCGGCTTCCTCAGCGCCATCCCAGTCGTGTTTTGCGCCGAGCATGCCGGCAAGGTTCCGCCATGCTTCTGAAAGGTTGGGGTCCAACGTCACGGCTTGACGCAGCATCTCAATGCTATCATCATAATCCCGCTTGTGCCCCAGCATGATACCGAGAGCTGTGCAGACTAGGGCGTCTTCCGGCGCCTTGGCTCTCCCTTGCTTGAGAAGTGCTATGGCCCCATCCAAGTCACCATTGGCATACAGTATCAGAGATAGATTGGCGTAGCTCTTGCCCAGCTTGGGGTCAAGTTCTATGGCCTTTTGATACTCCCTTTCAGCCCCCCGGACATCACCCTGCATACTTAGGAGTGTCCCCAATCCGTTGTGAGCGAGGGCACAACTGGGATCTATGACTAGGGCCTGACGAAACAGCTTCTCGGCTTCCTGGAGTTTGCCCTGACGACCAAAGTCGCCGCCTTGCTTGGACAATGTCACGGCTCGTTCGCGGGCGGTAGCAGCGGGCGGTTCGCCAGCTATGGCTACCCCAAGAAACAACGGCAGGATAAGGAGCCGCAAGATAATCCGGAGCATCGGGAGTCTCCTTCACACGTTTCTTGTATTCTGGGTACCCCGCCATTCTCCCCGCCCCCGCGCCCGGCGCCAGCTACTTCCCCGCATCCTCAGGGACATCGCCTTCCTCAACTGCGGCTTCCTCCGCGGCGCGGAAGCGTTCATTACGCCAGCGGAGAATGACAGTGAACAGTCCGCCGACGAGTACCACGATCAGCCCGACGTGCAGGGCAACCAGCGACTTGGCGCAAAGCTCGCAGATATCGGCAAGGACGACGCCGTCGATCCCTTTGCTGGCAAGGTAGCTGAAGCCGTCGATCAGCAGCCAAGTCATGTCCACCAGACCCATGCCGAGGGCGAAGAACCCCAGCACCAATGGCTTCCAGTCATGGCGGCGCTGTCGCAGGCCGGCGACGAAGACTCCCAGCATTGCCAGGCCAAGCAGCGTCTCCTTCCAGAGGGGCAAGACAAAGGCGGTGAATGGGTCGGGGCGGCACCATTCGCCATGAGCAGTGCCCGCATCACCGGCACTGGCAGTAGCTCCGGGGGCGGACTGGACGTGCGGCTCTTCTGCGGCGACTGCCGCAACGCCGAGCACTGCGACGACCACCGCCATGAGGGTCAGCCCTCTCAGAGTCATGCTCGTGCCCCCTTCCCGTGATCTCGTGAGCACGATAACGGCAGTCGGCGCTCGGGGGTGCAAGGGAATCCCATCGGCCGCCAGGTGCAGAGGGGCTTTGCAGGCGAGTGGATCGGCTCGGTCACTTCGGCGGCTCCTTGCAGCGAAGCTGGATGTCGAACCACAGCCCCTTTTGAGTTGACAGTCCCAACATACGCCAAGCCCACGGCCGAATGGACTCCACCCCCTCGATGTTGAGCGCGATGATCTCACCCTCTCCAGCCTCTATGCTGAACCGACCATCCTTGTCCGTCTCCCTTATCTGCCCTCCCGACGTATCATCGGTGGCAACGCTCAAGCCCGCCACAGGCACTCCGCGACTGTCCACAACTGTGCCTTCCACACAACCGGGCCGTCCGGTGCTTCGCCAGCTGGCAACCAACTTGCCCGATTCGTATCGCGAGGATAGCAGGACTGCTGCCAGAAGCCAAGCCAGCCCCAGTGCCAGCAGTATCCCCGCCGTCCACGCCGCCATCGGCCGCCAGGTGCGGAGGGGCGGGGAGGACGGGTCGGTCACTTCAGAGGTTCCTTGGCACGGATCTGTTGCAGCACGGGGGCAGCGACAGCAACGATGAGCATTGGTTACGCTCTCACTTACCCTGGGATTTCGCCAAATCAACAGACCGGACTACCTTCCCGGATGCGGCATCCACGATCTGGACAATCTGGCTCTTCCTGACGCAGGGGACCTTATTCGTCTTTTCGTCTCTGGCCTTTTCCTCGATGGCCGGGATCAGCAGCAGCAGCTTCCCGTCCGTGCTGAAGCTGGCTTCGCATCTATCCGCCATCTTGACTTCAACGGCCGGCTTGGAGTCATCCTCCATTTGCTCAATGCGGACATTGTCGCCTTGGCGAAACGCCAGCTTCTTGCCATCCGGTGTGATCGCCAGGAGGTCTCCCCACCGGCCTTGCCTCTGCCACAATGTCTTACCGCTGCTCGAAAAGGCCAAGTACTTGCCTGCCTTCTCATCTTCTCCGTCTGCGAAGGCTAACAGAAAAGGAAGGTCAGGCCCTCCCGCTGAGCTGAACGGCAAAGGCTGGAGCACTGTACCCTTCTTGTTGCCAATGCGCGCCACAGCTTTACCCTTGTCGTCGTAAAACACCAATGCATTGAAGCCGAAGACGGCTGCACGGCGACCGTCGTCAAAGAACGAGATGCCGGTTCGCGCATCAGGCGACGCGATGCTGTGAGCTATCCGCTTGGTCTTAAGATCCAGGGCGTACAGCTTGTCGATCCGGAATGAACCGCAAAAGAAGAAGGCACCGTCCTTGCTAAAGCCATAGCCTTGAAGACCAGCGCCCTCGACTTTCGCAGCCTCCCACAGGAGACGCAGGTCCGGAAGCGTACAGAAGTCCAGTTTGGATTCCCCCTCGCTGGATCGTCCGATCCTGCCCATGAGAGTATCGTCCTGGCGTCTTTTGAGAAACACCCGGTTAGCCTCGGGATCGAAGTCCTTAAGCGTGGCGGCCCACAGCCTCTTTCCTTCCGCCAGGTTCCAACAGGAAACCTCCCCACTGGCCCGGCAAACATAGAACACGTCCTCGGCCGCCTCAAGCCAAAGCACCTCGTTGCTGTCATAGGTCTTCCCCGGAGGCTTGATGCTGGTCGGGAAGACGGACATCGCCCACGCAGCAGAGGATGCAAGAACGCAGGTGCAGAATACAGATAATCCAAAGCGCATCGGTTTCTCCCCTAGCCGAGGTCCCCTGAATGCTCCGACCCGAGCCTCCCCCACGGCTGAATTGCGGATCGTTGCCGCCATTCTCCCCGCCCCTCGGCGCGGCGCAAGCCCGGCCTAGTGAACTCTCCGCGGTTGAGCTTGTGGCCGGCGTTCTACCTGCAGATCGCGCGTCCGAGAGGCTATGGCATTCGGGCGGCGCTCGCCATTGAGCTCGGCGAGCACCTCGTCCGGATAACGCTTGTAGTGCTCCCCCCACGGACGTTTGGTCTTCGTGTTCCAGATGCGCCAGCCAAGACCTGCTTCAGCCTTGGCCACGTAGCGCTGTCTCCTCGCGCCCATTGCACTGCCCTCTCAGCCTGGATCAGGTCTAAAGCGTGTCTCGCTCCGAGTTGCACACCTGACTCTCTGTCGTCGAGCAGTTTCCGGAGTTCGGCCTCCGCACTCTCGGGACGAGGGCGGATGGTCCCCAGCGCAACTGCGGCGTAGCAGCGGACGCTGGGGCTGGCATCCTTAAGCGCGGCCAGAAGAGCGGGGCCCGCATCCGGGGCGTCAACCTTCACGTACTCGAAAGCCATGGCGGCGCAGGCGCGCATATCGGCGTCGGGATCTAAGAGGGCCTCGATAATGGGGCCCACCGCCTCTGGGGCATCGGCGGCGCCGAGCGCGCTGACCGCTGCCATGCGCACATCGCCGATTCTCATGCCCGGCATGCCCAGGAATTGATAGCAGAAGTGGGCGTCATTGGCCTTGGTGTGATCCTTGAGTGCCTCCAGCAATTGCGGCACAGCCGAACGGGCTTTGGGACCGAGCCCGCCAAGAGCCGTGGCCGCTGCCCACCGGATCTGCGGATCAGGGTCCTTCAGAGCCTTGACCAGCGGGGATACGGGAACATCTGCAGTTCGGTTACCTGCCAGCAGGCGTAGCGCATCCAAGGCCTGCAAGCGGACTTCGAGAACAGAATCGTCCAGTGCATCGAGGATGGTCGGCAGCCCCTTTTCTTCCAAGTTGACAAGTGAAAGTGTGGCTGAGGCTCTCATGGTGGGGCTTCCGTGACGTGCGAGATGAATCATAGTGGCCGCAGCGCGGGGCGACCTGCGACAATACTTCAGCAAGTCGAGGGCGGAGCCGCTGTCCCCCGCCAGGGCGTCAGGCATCCGCAGATAGAGGCCCAACTTCCGGGCGGCTTCCTCCGAGCCGCCGAGCCGGTCAATGGAATCGTGAGGACTTAGGTTGTTCAACTGCCGCCTCGATAATTCGGCGCGTACCTGCAGATAAGGCATCACCACCACGGCGGTGGCGAACCAGATCAGTCCCAGCGCCACGAGGATCGCGGCGCTCCACAGGATCATCGGCCGCCAGGTGCGGAGGGGCGGGGCGACGGATGAGACCGAGCCGCTATCACTCTGCAACCTGCCAGCCCTCCTTGGACGGGTCGGCGGGGAAGTCAACGACGAAGTCCGACTTGCCGAGATCCTTGGCCCAGACGACGCCGTCGGTCTTGACGATGAACACACGACGACCGGTCCACCAATAGCGCGTCGGCTTGGCGCAGAAGACAAAATCCTTCGTCCAGTCAATCTCTTGGCCGCCGATGCTGGCCATCTCTCTGAAGGAATAGCCGTCCTTGGAAAACCCTGGTGGCGTGACTCGGGGAACAGGGTCATAAGATCCAGGGATAGGGCACACGAAGCGAGGGCCCCCGCTTTGGTCAGACTCAACGAAATGCCCCATCCCCCAGATCTGGACAGCGTATCTTCGGAGGCCGTTTGAATCATTGCCGCTGAACTTGTAGAGATCTGCTTGCGCGCGAACAAATGCACGACTGTTCCCAATAGTCCTATTTTCCCATCGCGCGCACAGAGTCCGGTGCCCAATCGCGGCTATCAGAACGGCGCCTAGTGCCCCGCTCAAGACGCGGAGGCCATTCGCATGCATAGGACGCCGCCCAACAAGAACAAAAAGTACCCGCCTGAGGTCCTGACGGACGATGAGGTCCACGCCCTGCTCGAGCAGTGCTCGGCGCGGACGCCCACTGGCCTGCGAAACCGGGCGCTCATAGCGGTGCTCTACCGCGCCGGCCTGCGGATCTCGGAGGCGCTGGCGCTCAGACCCAAGGATCTGGACAGCGAGGCCGGCACCGTGCGCGTTCTGGTGGGCAAGGGCAAGAGGGACCGGACGGTCGGTATGGACGCCGGCGCCTTTGCCGTGGTGGCGCGGTGGCTGGGTATTCGAGCACATCTCGGCATTGATGCCGCTCGCGGCGCACCGCTCTTCTGCACTCGGGCCGGGCGGCCGCTCTTGGCGTCCTACGTGCGGACCATGCTGCCGCGGTTGGCGCGTGGGGCTGGCATCCCGAAACGGGTCCATTCCCCGCCCAGGAGGAGGAGAGCAGCGAACAGAGCACAGGCGTTGACGAAGACACCAATGTTGATGCAGCAAGTGGCCCTTGAGATGGGCTCAGGCCCATGATGCCTCGATAGGCATCGGTGTCGACTAGCAGTAGAAGGCCCCGGGTTTCCGGGACGCTGGGCAGATCGCGTCCTCGAGATTCAAAATCAGAGCCGCTCATTGGTCGACGAGGACGACTCGGAGTAGCAGCCGGCCTGAGCTATATCGATAGCTTTGTTTGAGCTATATCCTTGCCTTTAGAGTGACGCTTTCTGCGAAAAGCATCACTCCGCAGCACAGACAACTTACCCGAAATGTCTGGGGATCCGGGCTACTTTCCCGCCTCCTCGGCAGGGAGGGATGAATTCTGCGCGAGGAGGAGAAGTTGAACCTTCTCCATCCTTGGCGATGAGCACGCTGGCGTAGAAGCTGTTGTCGGCCTTGATGACCAACGGCGCTCCGTGCTGCTTGAAGAGGCTCTCCAGGGCAGCAGCCGCGGTCCTGGCGGACTTGCTCCTGGTGGGCAGGGCCATGAGCAGCCTGCCGGAGGCCAGGTCGCGGACCACCAGGACGTAGCGGTACCGCCCCGCCCAACATGGCCACGAAGTCATCGACGGGCAGCCCGCTCCGCTTCCAGGTGTCCAAGAGCAGCAGCCGCTGCTCAGCACTGGCGTTCTTCGCGGGCTCGGGCTGGCTGTAACACCGCGTCGCCCCTTTGCCAAGCCCCGATACCAGACGCGGGCCCCTTATCCGCTCCGCCCTTGTCCCTTCTTCGCCCCCGCCGTCTTCGCTTATCGCCTCGTCCGATAAATTTCGCGCCGCCCCCATGGGGGCGGGCTCACTCACAACAGCTTCCTCTGCCTTCGGATTATCCGCTACCCCCGGCCCTTGGCCGGGCACCCCTCCAACACCTACTGCCGATCCATTTACCGTTTCACCTAACATCCCTCACTCCTCCTGGTGGGTCCCCCCACCTCTGCGGAGGAGCGATTTCCTCTACCTATTTACCATCAACTCTGGTTAGGAATTACGGGAAGGATCACATATGTCAGACGGATGGGTGACAGGGGGCATCGGGGTAGGCCGGCCTGTGGCCAGGGCTGCCCAGCCGCCTTGCACCCCGCCGAGGGGCGGAGAGAATGAGTGTGGAGGACACAATGGCCTGTGCACCGACGGCCTTCGGGAAAATAACCGGGCCATCCATGGGGACTTAGGATGCCATGCCGGAAGTGACTGAGCAGCCCACCAAGCCCCTCCGCACCTGGCGCCCGATGGTCTTCTGGACCGCCGGCATCCTCCTGGCCCTTGGCCTCGTCTGGTTCGTCGCGGCGGTGGTCGTGCCTGTGTGGCAGGTGCGTCCGGTTCTGGAGGAGATGTGGGACGGCGCACACTCGCATGCCGTCTCCTTTCAGGCAACCGGGGAGCCGCTGACTGATTACCGTGCCGCCCAAGTGTTTTCTGGAGAAACCGAGGCGGCCGACCGTGCCCTCGCGCGTCTTGGCGGGCAAGACCGGGCCGTCGGCAAGCTACGCTTCTATCTCAGGCTGCCAAGCGGTCTCGCCCCACACAAGAATATGGCAGTGGTAGTTTTGGGACACTGCGACTCTCGGGTGCTTGCGGCATTACGCGAGGCAGCACGCTCCCGAGACCGGGCTGTGCGTCGCATCGCGGCGGCCGAGATGGGCCTGTTGTGCCCCTCGAACGACAGGGCGACCGTGGATGTCCTAGAGCAACTGAAGCAGGACGAGGATGAAGGGGTCAGAACAATGGCAGAGGCAGCGCTCTGCTCGATCCGCGTAGCAGAGACGCCGAAGTGACCGAGCTCGCCGCCCCTCCCAGCCCGCCCCTCCGCACCTGGCGGCCGATGGCGGCGTGGACGGGGGGCATCCTCCTGGCCCTCGGACTGGCCTGGTTCGTCGGCGCGGTGGTGGTGCCGGTGTTTGAGACGCGAACCGTTATCCGCCGCTGCGTGGCGTCTAACCGCGCCGCCATCGAATTTCCGCGGATGGTGAAGTCCGCCAAGCAGGATCAACTTGAGGCCATTGAACATCTCGGCGGTGCCCGGAATGCCGTGCGCCGGCTGCGTATCTTCCGGCATGCCCCCGACTGGTTCACCGAGCGAGGTGCCCAGCCGGATGATCTTCGCAACAAGGATTGGGCAATCCTGCTGCTCGGTCACTGCGGCCAACCGGGAGCCGCGGAACTTGTCCCAATGCTACGGGACGGCCAGAAGAGGACACAGTTGCTCGCGCTCATGGCGCTGGAGCGCCTGGGCCCTCGGGCCGCCGAGACGGCCTCGCTAGAGCCGCTACTAGCCGATGAGGACTCGTGGGTTCGCACCGCCGCCGCCGAGGCGCTGAAGAAGATCAGGGATGAGGAGGCCAAGCAGTGAGCGAGCCCGCCAGCAAGCCCCTCCGCACCTGGCGGCCGATGGCGGCGTGGACGGGAGCCATTCTCCTGGCCCTCGGCTTGGCCTGGTTCGTCGGCGCGGTGGTGGTGCCGGTGTGGCAGGTGCGCCAGGCGGTGCTGAAGACCCGCAAGAATGAGTATCTGGACCCCGCTCTTGGGCTGAAGCTGGTCGAAGACCTCGGCGGACCCGCCAAGGCCGCGCCCA
>Ga0302238_1000190_pt1 | contig 67773 bp, 116 predicted proteins | sample AAG_UR_Asn_MG_FD_193527 | JGI IMG/M metagenome (GOLD analysis project Ga0302238, IMG submission 193527) | Enriched activated sludge microbial communities from anaerobic digester in WTTP, New Holstein, Wisconsin, United States - AAG_UR_Asn | ecosystem: Engineered > Bioreactor > Anaerobic >... | reverse complement strand
GTTATATGTTATTTTGGCATGAAGATTGCATAGGCCGGGGGGAGCCAGAAAAATTCTTTTATGCAAACCTCATGCCATAATTGAATGTTAAGTAAAATAAATGTAAATAAATTAAATCAATTGTCGCTGGCATCCTGGAACCTGAAAGTCTTTGGCTTAAACCGGATTGACTATGAGGTAACTATGGAAGGAAACTATTGACTATGGATTGAAAACTTATTGATCGTCGTACCTGTACCAGCGTGCGTATTGCGAGTTAGTGTATTGGTGCTTGCGCTGGTGTGTACGTTGAGGATAGTATAATAGAACGTTCGTTCTTTAGCAAGCGAAATGTGAAGGCTGATGGCAGATAGTGGATAAATTGATTGTTATTGACTTATAGGTAGATAAGCTGGTATTAATTAGGAATAATAACAGCAGAAAAGCCTTGATAGCATTGGATTGCAGAAGATAAGGGGAATAGGTAAGCTGTAATATAGACTAGTACTAGGTTTGCGGCTGGTTGAAATTCGGTAAGCGTGAAAGCCGCACTGGTAAAGGATTACAGAAGATTGTTAATAGGATAAGCGGGAAGTGTAGTAATAGCAAGGATTACAGAAGGGCAAGGAATAGGAATAAATGAAGATTAATGCAAGTAAACAGGAATAAAGAATAGTAAAATAATATTGAAGTAGTGTGCAAGTTATTGATATTAATAAGGAATTAAATGATTAAATGTAATATAATAAATGTTGACAAAGTACGAAACAATCTATATATTAAAGACAACAAAGAGGGAATACAAGGAGGGAAAGACAATGATAAGAAAATACAAAGAATTAGATAAAAAAGTAATGGATAAGACGGCGTTAGCGATTAAAGATTTTATTGTTCTTGGTTCATTATTCGGCTTCTTTGCAATGTTTATCGTTGCCGGTATTGTCGGATAAGTAAAGACAACAAGGGGCAAGGAGGGAATAGACAATGAATATATCCGAAATTAAAGATGATGGGATTAAATATTATAAGATGGGTTTTAATGTTGGATTAGCAGGAATTGACAAGACAACATTACCAGCTTATCCACCACTAAAGCCGGAGGTAAGGGCTCGATGGTTAAAGGGGTGGAAAAAGGGGCATGATGCTTATATTATTAATCAAAAGCATAAGCAAGGAAAACAGGTGCAACCATGAAAACGCACACAACTAAAAATTACCGGACGCTTAAAAACCGGATTGAAAGAGAAGTTAAACATGCACAAAAAAATCCGGGGAAGTATGACTTTGATAAAACAGTAGCCGAGATTATGCAAGCTGTTTTGATTTATGACTTTGCGGTTAAGAATTGAAAAATAGGGGGCTACGGTAATGGATAAAAGAGAATTTAAGGCTGGTTATAAATCGGGAAAAGATACAATTATTAAATATGGATATGAATATACTTTTAATTATTGGAAAAGTAAATTTACTTATATGGATCAATTTTCAACAAATGCCGTAATCAGCTATTGGATCGGGTACGGTAAAGCAATAGCAGAAAAAGCACCATTAAATGATTAAACAAGGACATTTAATTTCTACCAGTATCATTATATAGGATAAAATATAGTGGTACTGAATAGAGGTTAAATAAAGAATAGGAGAATGAAATCATGAAAACGAAAACATTAAAGGATTATGAGGGTTATGAAGGAATAGACGCCGATTTAGCTACTTCGCTTTTTGAGTATGGTTTAATCTGGAAAAAAGGAATTGAAGGCCACGAAAACGATTACCATTTTATTTTTGGTGTTGGAGTTAATAACTACGACGAATATAATCTATTTGACTGGGGCGATCTTGACATTAATACCAATGTGATTAACGAGTTTAACTGGATTGACGATGATGACTGGAAACAAGTTTTTCGGTTTGTCGGACTGGACAAAAATGAGTTTTTTGATCGTGATTTGCCTTTTATCGTTTACGATTTAGTCCAGTATTTCGGAACAATTAACATTTTCGGGGGAAGCTACTATCCATTTAAAATCAAAGAAAGTGAAGGCTAAATCATGAAAACCAGGAAAATTAAATTTGTCTGTAATGCTGTTCGATGGTTTGATAAGGTAAACGGGAATACCTATCATTCGGTAAGAATCACGCGAGTCAAAGACAGTAAGGTAATCGCGGATCAGCTCCAGTATGGTTATGGGGATCAATACCGGAACACGGCATTAAAGTTAATGGCTAAAGAAAAATGGTTGCCGGCGAAGTATCGAAAGCACAATGCTAATGGATCGACTAACTATTACTTATATGAACAGGAAAACAATTATCCGATACTTTGGAACGTAACAGACGGATTAAAACGGGATTGCATAAGAAATGGAATAGTGGAATAAACCGGAATAAACTGGAATAATAAGAATAGGAGAATAAATCATGGAAACAAATTATAAAGGTATTGACTATGGATTAGGGCAAACTAACATTGACAAAGAAACTGGCATTCGTTACGGCGTAATAAACCAGAATGAAGTCGGGCAGGCATGGTTTGAAAGTAGCGAGGCTGTTTATCCGAATGAAGTTTTTTGTCCTGAATGCGGTAATGAAGATATTTATTCTAGTGACATTAATATGGAAATTGATCCGATAGGCTTTAAATATGAAGAAGAAGGATATATTTGCACGCAAAGTTACGACGATACCGATATATTTATCACTAAATCACCTTATTTCACATACTGTCAATTTTGTTCACCTTGCGCGCCTGGAGCCGGTTATATTATGAATACAGTAGAAAATGGAGTGAAAGCGTATTGCCTCGGTCATGACTGGTTTGAGGATAATGAAGCACCTTACCCGGTTTACAGCGTAGAAACGGGCGAATTGATAGAAGCTGAATAACAAAACATAATATACCACAAAAACAAGATTGGAGGTTCGACAATGGAAGAACTTTTTGCAAGGTACGGCTGGCAAGCAATAAAAACAAAAACAGGATATGATTTTATAAACAAAAAGGGAAATAAAGTTTCCTATGTTCAAATCAAGGGGAAAAAGTATATATTTTATGCCGCGAATGATTATAAGTTGTTATCTGGAAATAAAAACGTGATTGAAGCTGCAAAAGAATTATTGGAAAAATACTATTTCGCTGAACCTGTTTAATCCCTTCATCGTTCCTCTTGAGTTACTGGCAAGGGGAAAGCTAAAAGGATTAAAATAAAATTGAGAGGTAAGGTTATGGATAGTAGATTGCAAGAGGAAATAGAATATAGGCGTAAAAATCAATTAGGCTTTGAATTTAATACTATTTCTCAATTAAATAATGAATTGAAGAAAATCGGATATCAGCTTGATAGATTGAAGGATTGCCAATCAATTGCAAGATGGCTGACAGGAGAGCGCGCCGGAAAAAGTTATCCTTGTATAACTACGGGAATAAAAGAAATTGATACAGGCAAAAGCGCGTTTCATTATCAAGCAAGAAGAGATAAAAACTTTGAAAAATTGCAGAAATTTAGAATTATTGGCGCGTATGTAGTAATTAAAGGAAAGTATATATTAGAAATTTAACATACCATACCAATAGAAAGGAGTTAACCATGCACGCCTCATTTAACCGATTTGAAATTGAATTGACAAAAAGACAAGCCGAAAGCGTTAGCCATTAGGGAGACTGCGAGGCAGACGTTAACATACTTTTGCAGGATAAGAAGGTAATCAGGCAATTGAAGAACATACCGGACGATAAGCTAAGAGAAGAATTGAAGGAATACGGAATTGAAGAGGAAAATTTACAAACAAGGCATGACTTGGAAAGTTATATAATTTGGATTGCAGGTGGAAACATAATGGATGAAATTAATGATAAGGATAGATAAAACAGGCAAGGAATAAACCAGAAAGGAAAAAAAGGTGTAACTATGGAAAATCAAGAATTGCAAGAAAATTTGCCATTAACAGAAGATATCAAGAAAGAAATTAAATCATATATCGAAAAAAATCAGCCTGAAATGGATTGGTATGGTTTTGAACTTGATAAAAAGCAAATCCAAAACATACTGGAAAGCGGTTTTGATAGTTGGATCGATGAACTTTATGAATATAATCAGGAGTATATATGGGAACTTGAGGACGGTTTAATTAATGACATTATTGAACAGTATACCAATGATGAAAATGAAATTGATGGGGACGAAATAAGAGAATATTGTCGTGAATTTATTTGTGTCGATATGAACATTAAAAATCTACTGTCAAGGATACCGGATATTACTTGTTTGATATACCTGTATTCAAACTATGATTGTTGTAATTCCTTTGATGAGTTTGAAAAGGAAAGCTATATTTATGAAGTTTACAAGCGCGTAAAATCAGGAGTTGATAAAAATGATTATTTGTACGAGTTTGAAAATGGAGCTTATGGCGGCAGCCTGTTTTGCTTTGCATTTCAAACTGATATTAAGACTTGTCTTGAATTGAAAGAACAATTGAAAACTGGAAGTAAAGTATTGATTCCTAAAGGTACGCAATTCGGCTTTTTTAGCTCGTTTCAAGGTGCTGGCAGTTTGTTTGATAAGAGGACGGTTAAAGATATGAAGTTGAATATCAAAGAAACAGGGAAAGGTTACTGTTCTAAATATGATTATGTTGGAATTATGGCCGATGTTGAGCAACATTACAGCATGATCGATGTTTACGGCCAGAATGATTTTATTGACGGTCAAAATGTAAGTATTAAATAACGCCATACCAGCAAATACAAAATAACAGGTTCCCGATACCGGAAAAACGGGCGCACGGATCAGGCCGTATAATTGGAGCGAAAAAGCCAATAAATTAAAATCCTGAAGGAGTTAATCATGACAGACTCTAAAAATTACAATGTAGCAGGAGCAGAGGTAATCATCACGGCCAATACTTACCCAACAACAATTAAGATACATATTACAATCGATTTGTCTTTGCTTGATAAAGACGAACCTAATCACAGCGCACACCAATTAATAAATTACTTGGTATTACCTGGATATAAAACTAGAGACTCCTATTGGTGGTGCAAAACATATCGTGAAATTAATTGCAAATCGGCATCACAAGCACGCAGGATTATAAAAAATGCTCTAGTAAAAATTGACGATGCAGTATCGGCTGCATTATTGACTAGATCAATTCGCAAAAACGAAGGGAAGCAAATTTTTGTTTAATATTTCCATACCAGCAAACACAAAATGGAGGATTTAACCATGACAAAGACAGAATTGGAAAATGCAATCGCAATTAAGAATGCCGAAATTGAAGCAAAACAACAGGAAATTGACGGATTTGAGATTGACCCTGGTGAACATGAAGAGGATTACAAGGAAAGCCTAAACAGTGAAGGGGATGTTAATGTTTGCGGATTGACTTTTTCACCTTCCAGGATAATAGAAGAACTTGATCCCACTGCGTACCGTTGTGGATTAGTTGACTTTGTTGACAGTCTGGACGTTTCGGACGATCCGGCGTACAAGGAACTTGAGGAGGAACTGGAAGCACTGGAAGATGAGTTGGCGGATTTGGAAGGTGAGCTTGAGGACTTAGAGAGCGAGCTTGAAGAAATGGAAGATTAAAAGGAAAGAAGGAAGTAGGGAAAGTTAGGTAATCATATACCAATAATCATACATACCAAAGAAAAGGAGCTATACCATGCAAACAGAACACACAAAACAAGCAAATGAATTTTTAGCAGCAACGAACACAACATTTAAGGCAAAATTTTATAAGCATGACAAATATTTTGCCGACGATAAGGAAAGTCGAGATATTTATAAAGTCACATTAAGGCGTAAAGACGTAGGCTCGTATACTTTCACTTTTGGAACTTCCATTAATGATACAAAAAAATGTATTGCGCCAAAAGCTTACGATGTACTTGCTGCCATTCTGAAATATGACGTAGGTACTTTTGAGGATTTCTGTGGTGATTTTGGATATGATCCAGAAAGCCGGAAAGCTGAAAAAATTTATAAAGCAGCCCAGAAAGAATTTGCCAATGTTGATAGATTGTTTTCTGATGTTATCGAAATGTTGCAAGAAATTCAATAACATACCATACAAAAGAAAAGGAGCTAACAAAATGAAGAAAATCACAGGTGCAAAAACTAAACTGGAAAAATACGTTCAGGCTGAAATTAACGAACATGCAGAAGGATATAATGAAAGTGGGGCAGAAGGATTCTTGAACGATTTACTATCACATGGTTGTCAATCGGGAATGGTTGGCAGTTTGATATATTATGCTGATACACTGAAATTCTATAAAAAGTACAAAAAGGAAATTACTGAGTTATTAAAGGAAATGCTTTCCGATACTGGTTATAATTCACCCGCTGAACTTTTTGGGGATAAATGGGATAAGGGCGATATTTTCGCAGAGGACACACAAAACCAGAATTTGCTTGCATGGTTCGGGTTTGAGGAAACAGCGCGGAAATTAGCTGATAGAAACGGGATTGAGATTTAAGGACGTACTACATACCAATATTATAGGAGCATACCACCATGAAAACAAATAAAATCGCCTATAACAGCAATATAAATCAGGAAATTAAACAGAAATTCGTCAATCGGGAAGTGATTTACTGCGTGTCAAATCTGGTTTATGAACTAGCAAAAAAAGCCGACGAATTTCCTGAATATACCGACGATTTATACGGAGCTTTTGAAGGTGTACCGGATTATGAAGAGGCAGCAAAAAATCACGGCTGGCAAGAAAGTGAATTTAGTGGATTTGTCGAACGTCATAGCGGCGAAGTATCAGAAGTGGAAACTTGGAAAGAGCTTTGTGAAGAGCAAAACATTGACGCTTATGAGTATACGCCTGAAATCTACGAGCACTGGATTGTTACTGACTATCTAGCCGATAAACTAGAAGCGCACGACGAAAAGGTATTGCGGGATTTCTTCGGAATGACAATCTGGTGCCGGACGACAACAGGACAGGATATTTTGCTGGATGGTGTGATAAGCAAGATTTGTGCCGAAATGGAGATTTTAGAGGGACAAAAATACGATTGGAGTAAATAGATGACTATACCAGTTAAAATTGACAAAATAGACAAGCGCAAATTTAACAAAGGACGTCCTCGCGGAATGTCAGCCACTAGAAAAAGATTGACTTGTCGAAAATGTGGAATTTCTTTGGTAGTTGGCGTCGATCCGCAACATAGTAAGCCAGATGGTAGTTTCCTTGGTGTATGTCGGCAATGTGCAAGTGACCAGATTGTTAAAAACAGGTGGAGTAAAAAGAGCATAGGGGAAATTGAAAAGGAAATTGAAAGCAGAAAAAGGAATTTAATGATATTGGAAGAGGTTTTGGCAAAGAAGACGCTCGGCTAATACGGCTGGGGGATATACTAAAAAATAGTAATTAACACCATACCAGAGGAATTAAAAGGAGGTAGAGAAATGGAATATACTAGAGGCGAATGGGAGGCAGTTTTTGGTGAATATCAAGGAAACGGTGAATTTGTTGTTTATCAGGGAGACACAGGGACGATATGCAGAGGCGATAATGAGATGATTGACTGGAAAGCAAATGCTATTCTAATTGCTGCCGCTCCTGATTTACTAGAAGCTTTAAAAGAAACAATCTCTGAACTTAACCGTGCTTATGAGTGGATGTTAGAAAACAATAAGATGAGTGATGTAATTTCTACCCAAAGAAAAAGTACGATTGAAAAAGGAAAAGCGGCAATTGCCAAAGCTGAAGGCAGGTAAAACAGTTATGACAAAAATAGAGCAATCAAGGAAAGCATGGCAAGATGCCTACCGCAGGTATGGGAAGGGGAGCCCTGAGGAAATAGCCGCATACAGGGAGTACGTGAAGAATAAGCAGGGGCAAGGGAAAAGTAAAAATAGATCATACTTAACTAAAATTAAAAAGGAGAAATAAGAAAATGCCCCATACCATCGATAGTAAGATTGGTAAAAATAAAGTAGATACTGGAATCAGTGAAGTAGACCGGGAAATTGCGGAACGTAATTATCGGGCGCAGGAATACATTGATCGGAAGGAACAAGCAAGAAGGGAGAAAAGAAAAGAGGTTATAGCTGCGGGAATTTTTGGCGGCGTGTGCGCGATTCTGTATGCGTTGATTATAATAGTGGCGGTCTGGAAAGGGTAAGGAAGGGATGGTATGAAAAACTCAAGATTCAGGGTATATTTCGATAATAATAGAATAATAATTGTCACTGCCCAATCTCAGCAAGAGGCCAAGGAAAAGGCGCAGGAAGCAGAATTGAAGTTATATAAAAGCAAAGCAGTAGTGATTTCGGTAACTAAATTTTAATAACTACATACCAGAAAGGCGGCGCAGCCATGCCACTAAAAGTCTACAATATAAAATACGGTTTTATTGACGTAATGGGTCCAGGCGCGTTAGGCAGGTTTCATCGAATGGAAATCAAGGCCGGTAAGTACATTGGTCTATGGACAGCCTGGAGACGGTTAAAGAGGGCATTAAAGGAAGATGATGACTTGATGGCCGATTGTATTAAGTTGGCGGTAGAAAGGAAGCATAAGATTTATTGAGAAAGAGGGGGGGGTATTTAAAATGAGAGGAAAACCAGTATATTATTGGAAGAGTCAAAAGAGTGCGACAAAAAAGCAGAAGCAAAATCCGCTTGAACTTAAAATAGGGGAACTTGTTTTGCATACCACATATTATCCCACAGGATTTGGGAATCCTAGTGAAGAGCCAATTGTTAATATTATTAAGAAGTTTGATGAAAATACGGGTAAACCGTACAATGTTTACGAAATTAAGGGTGGACAGCAGTTCGACGGAAGAACCGGAATGCCGTTGACTCCTCCATTGGCGTATTGTATTAAGAAAATATGATTTTTAAGTATTAACAGTACCTTTGACATCTTAACTCGCTTAAGGTAAAGGAAGATCGGAAAAGCAAAAAGAGGCCGGAGCAAATCAACTCTAGCCTCTTTTTTTAGCACACTCACTTATTTTTGGGGAATTATATACTTAACTCCCTTGCTCATTTTGACGGTAATTTCCCTTGCTGTTCATCCGACATTTTGAGGAAATTATTTCTAGTTACAATCGGCCTACCAAGTTGATTTTCAATATTCTTTCTTGCTTCACCGGCTATTTTCCCCCCTGTGCCAGCGGCCTTCTCATTAGCTTTAAACCCTTGGGCATCCATATTACGAGCTAACTCGGCGGTTGTGGTTTCTCCAAGCATTGTAAGCGCAAGTTCCAATGGCGACATGTGGTCTCGAAGATTATGGTGTTTTAAGCCTTTTATTTCTTTATGCTCTTTGACATGTAAGCCAAATGTACCCTTTGAGATTACGTCTGTCAGTAAAGCATATTCTATCCCCTCTGTAATGCCTCTTTGTGCCCACTCTCTAGTTAACTCTTTTCTACTCACTATTGTTTGGATTCGAGCATTAATCCATTCATCGCTATACCCTTTTACCTTGTATGTTAGGAGGGCACGTTTGATGGCTATTTCTGGGTTTTGGAACTCCTGTATCCTTTCATACCCGATTTTTGCTAGCCACTTTTTGAAAATCTCTGCTTTTGGAGATGGAATAGATTGAACAATACGAAAAAGAGTCTCCGTATCAACAACATCGGTATTATACATTTTCCCATCAGAACTACGCATTTTCAGTTGTACGATTTTATCGGACAACTCAGAAAAGTATTCTTTTTCAATTAGTTGCCTTTTTAAGTCGTTCCAATATTGGCGTGGTCTATCCGTTTCTGTTATGGCTTCAATAACGTCAACGATAGAGAAAAACCATTCATCATCATGGAACATCTGCCGAATTTCTTTGCCCTTGAAAAGAACCATTTGTGATTCACCTTCACCTATTAAATCAGCTTCGGTGGGAGGATTTGCTTCCAATTCTTCTTTGGTTATTTTTACAAATTTAATGGTGTCTTTTCCAATGTCAGTTGCCATGTTTGCGCAATCCTCCTGTTTGAGTTTGTTTAAGAATTTAACATAGCACGCCCAGATGGTTTTTTGAAGCATTACATTATTACCAGCAAGCATAAAATAAATCAAAATAATCATTGACATATTGATTGCAAAGATATATATTAATATCAAATCAATTAAGGAGACTTTGAAGTATGAAAGACGAAAAGCAATTAGGTTCAATGATTATTCGTAATGTGCCAGAATTGCTTCGCAGGGAATTTAAGTCTCAGTGTGCAAGCGAGGGAAAATCAATGCAAGAAAAGGTTATTGAGTTAATCGAAAAATATACTGAAAAAGCCGGTGATAAAAATGGAAGATAATCTTACGATCAGCACATTTCAATTATTTAAGATGTTTCCCGATGAAGACACAGCAAGAGAATATTTTGAAAAACGCCGCTGGCCTAATGGTGCAATTTGTCCTTATTGTAATGACGGCAACCACATCACTCCCCGCAGGAAGGGTTTTTATCGCTGTAATTCCTGTAAAAAGGACTTCACTGTTCGCACCAATACTATTTTTGAGAGGTCACATATTCCGCTTCATAAATGGATATACGCAATGTATCTGCTAATGACTTCCCGTAAAGGAATATCAAGTTTGCAACTTTCTAAAGAAATAGGAATTACTCAAAAATCTGCGTGGTTTATGTTACAACGAATCCGCGAAGCCTGTGGCAATGATTTTATAGCATTACGCGGGATCGTTGAAATTGATGAAACTTACATAGGCGGGAAAGAGAAAAGCAAGCACTCTAATAAAAAACTTCATGCAGGTCGTGGAGCAGTCGGAAAAACTCCCGTTATTGGAATGAGAGAACGCGGCGGACGCACAAAGGCATACCCGATTACTGGAACGGAAAGTGAAAGTTTAAACAAGGAAATTGACCAGAATATAGTTGCTGGTTCAACACTTCATACTGATGAACATAAGGGGTATCAAAAAATTTCTAGTATTTATAATCATGCAATGATAAATCATAGCAATGGTGAATATGTGAGAAATGGTGTAAGCACAAATAGCATAGAAAGTGTTTGGGCGTTACTAAAACGTGGCTTACATGGCGTTTACCACCACGCCAGCAAAAAACATCTTTCGCGTTATGTTAACGAGTTCACCTTTCGGCTGAATGACAGAAATGTAACCCGACATACTTTACAGCGCATGGACAGCCTCACTCAAGCGATGTTTAACAACCATATCACCTATAAGGAGTTGACAGCATGAGTAACGGCCTTGCAGAATTAGACATGATAACAGATAGAGTTCTTTCTTATCATCCTTCAAGAAAATTCGATTTGTTACCATATAACAAGAAACCAAAAAAACTTTCTCCTATATTAAAATGGGCGGGAGGGAAAGAACAAGAGCTTAAATACATCCTCCCCAAATTGCCTGTTGCCTTTGATAATTATTATGAACCGTTTGTAGGCGGGGGGGCGGTTTATACAGCTATTAAAGCTAAAAAATACTTCATCAATGATAAATCAGATGAATTAATTTCTCTATATAGAAGCATTGGCAACACACAAAAAACTGTTTTCTTTAAAGCTGTTGAAGAAATAAATCATAATTGGACATTATTATCCGATGTAGCAGAAAACAATAACGACTTTTTTATAAAGACATATAAAAATTTTTCTGCCAATAATATCACCGATGAGAAAATAAAAGAGATCATGTTTGAATTTATAGTAACAAATTCTAAACAATTTAATGGCATGTTTTCTCCGATGTTTAATTTTAACACATCTAATTTTATAAACGAACTTCAAATTAATCTTATCCGAAAAATAAAAAGGATGAAATATCTCGAACAATTAAAACGGGCACTTCCTGATAACGAAATTAGCGATAACATTGAGACAGCATTGAAAAGTGCTTTTTATATGCACTTTCGCCACATTTATAATTATCTTGATAAATATAAAGTGAACATCCCTGTAAAAGATGCCATTTTTCTTTTTGTTAGAAATTTTGCGTATGCCGCAATGTTTAGATATAACGCCAACGGAAAATTTAATGTACCATATGGCGGTATTGGATATAACCGAAAAAATTTCCAAAAGAAAATAGATTATTTGAAATCAAAAGAACTAAAAGCATTGTTTAAGTTGACGGTTATTGAAAACCTTGATTTTGAAGTTTTTCTTAAAAAATATAACCCACAGGATAAAGATTTTATTTTCCTCGATCCACCATATGACAGTGAATTTAGTACCTACACAAAAAACAAATTTACCAAAGATGACCAGATACGACTTTCTGAATATCTCATTAATCATTGCCGTGCTAAATGGATGCTTATAATTAAAAAAACAGAATTGATTAAGGAATTATACCTTGAAAAGGGATTAAGCATTCAAAGTTTTGACAAAACCTACCTTGTTAGCTTTATGAACAGAAATGATAAAAACTCCGAACATTTATTAATTACCAACTATTAATTAATAAAAATGAAAGGATAACTTAGGATGAGTGAAAGAATAACAGAGACAGAGCTTATATTACCTTCGTTATATTTGATGAGTTTAAATGATGGGGTTATCACTACTGCCGACCTCATTCCAAAATTAAGAAGTATCATGAAACCTAGCGGTAAAGACATGGAAATTTTAAAAGGGCGAAATGACGACAAATTTTCACAGAAGGTTAGAAACTTACATGCCCATAATACTTTTGAACGTTTTGGATATGCAGAATATAAAGGTTCTGCCAGGACTGGATATGCAGAAATTACAGAACATGGGAAAGAACATCTTGCCAAAAATAAAGACATTCTTAACTATCTCCTTATTAATGATTTTACTTATCAAGATTTGACCGAAAATCTTAAAAACATTGAAGAAAAAAAAGATAAAAGATCAATAGAAACCTTTGATGAAAATGTAATAATTCAAGAAGGATTAAAACAGATAACAGCAGGAGCTACATATCAACGATCTAAACAATTACGAGATTATGCTATATCACATTTCACAAGGCAGAATAAAATAGACTGTAATTGTTGTAATTTTAATTTTGACGATTTTTATGGTCAAGAAATAGGGAAAGGATTTATAGAAATACATCATATTCGCCCGATCTTTCAATATGATGATGAAAATGTTATTGAGACTATAAAAAATGCGGTGAATAATTTAATGCCGGTATGTTCAAACTGTCATCGAATGATACATAGAAATTGGAATAAGCCTTTAGAAATACAAGTATTAGTTGATGGAATAAATCAGCACGGATTTTTTAAACTTAGGGAGTTAAGTATATAATTCCCTATTTTTGTTTTATTCTTCCTTGCTTTTCTTACTCTCCTTGCAATTAACGTGCCAATTTCTCCATTTACCAAAAGCATCCCAGGTTTTCTTTGATGGGCATACTATTGGTTTGATCATGTTCTCACTGCGGTAAAATACTGGCCCTGTGTAATGGTGCCAGGATAGCCATACCTTAGAACCATATGGCGTAAGATCAACAATTTCATCCGGTCCGCAGATATAGCCGTGCTCGATTATCATGCATGTCATTTGCTTATACTAGCCTTTCTGTTTTACTCTTCTTGGCATTTATCCATTAATGCATCGTGAGTTATCTTATTGTTGGTTTTCTTCATGTAAGCTCGTTCGATTTTGTCTACTGTAGACATACAAGAATCCTTATCTTCTTCAATTTGCCGAGTATTCCTGTACATAGATAATTTAATATACAACCTTGTTGTTTTTAATTCTTTGCAATAGGTATCTTCTAGTTCCGTGATGCTCATGTCTTTCAATTCCGAATAATCATAATCTCCACATGGATTGGCGCATACCAAGGGAGGAGAGAATATTATGGTACATGCAATTAACGTGCCAAGTAGTACAAAAACTCGCATACCATGTGATTTAAAATTTACAATTGTTTTCATTGTTCATCTCCTTTATCTTTGCTTATATTAGCCTTCTTCACATACTTCTCCAGCACCTCTCTCATTAACGTAGCAACCGGCATACCACGGCGCTCGGCTATTTGGAGTAACTTAGATTTAATATGGGAAGTGAGGCATACCGTAGTGTGATCGGATTTTAATTTCTCAGTATCAGGAGCAAATGGACGACCTCTCTTCTTTTTTGTAATTGTAATGGACATTGATAATTCCTTTGTGCGTGTAGATTGCTTATTTTGTTCGTTAATTACATATTAACCATGTTTTAATATATTGTCAAGATAAATCATTCCGTTTCTCGGTAATAATTCCCTCAAGCAGCAATAAATAATTAATCATGTCTGTAATTTTATCGTCGAGTGTCTTTTGGGTAGGTAAGATGCCTTTTTTAGCATCATCGATAATATCTAACAGCGATGTTAAATGTTTATTTTGCATACCATCCCAAGCTGCTATTGTTGATATTTTCCTTAATTCTGCCGTCCGCTTGAAATTATGGAACTTATCTCCGTTGCGGGAATATTCTTTGTCTTTTGATCCTCCAAGTAATTCTTTACATAATTCTAATCTAGGCTGCACTATATTTTGGATGAAATCTTCTGTTTTCATGCTACGCAGTTACCTCCTTTACTTTCTTTAATCTTCCGCACGGTTTACTTTCCGGGCAATACCCATACGTCATACACTGCGGACCGACATACCGACCTAATTCTGGATACTGATCTTTGATTATCTGCGATGCCTTATCTGCGATACCTCGTATTTCCCACTGAGCCTTTGAGCAGGTTCGCTTACCTAGAGAGTGAATTGCATTCCACCCGTTAATGTGAACTAGATCATAGATTTTCAGGCTGTGGGGGAGAAGATTGAAGGCTTCGGATTTGGGGACTCCTTCATTGACTGATTGGTGGTAAGTATTTAACATTTTATGGTGTTGTAAATAAAATTCCTGTGCAAAGGAAGAATCCAAGACAGAAGGAGGGATAATTGTTCGACCACTACTTTTCCCCGCTGCTATTTCTAAAGCCGTCCCTACCGCATTACTTAACGTCTCCACCGTATGATCCCACGTACGCTGTCGAACTGCCTGATGGAATGATGCAAGACTCATGCCAAAAGTGAAAGTGAAGTGAATATGTTTAAGAAGGGATAGGTAAGAGGGGTTGCGGTCTACGATGGCTTTCTTGAGTTCATCAGAATCCATATCTACTTGACTCTCTTTTTTCCCGTAGATATCATCGCTATTAATATACTTACCAGCATCTACAAACATCGGACCCTCTTCAGCGAATAAATCCGGTGCAGGATAGAAGGAAAGTGGTTCGTAGTTGGAGCCATAGTCAGAAAAAAAACTATGATCTCCAGCCTCCATTGTGCTGCAAGTAATGCTATTAATTACCATTTTAGCTTCACTTGACATATTCTTTGAGTTAGCCATGTTAATTATATGACACAATTCCCTTACCCCCACCGTCATCTGAATATTCGTAGTCGTGCAAAGTGGCAGGATATACCGCGCATCCTCAGCCGGAATACCTGCCGCTACCATCCGGGTATATAAATCAAATGCTCGTTCCACTACATCTTTGGCATACTTCTTGCTTTGTAGAGTATCGGGTAGCTTGTAATCCCCTGCCTGAACGCGCCGGAGGGATTGTTGGAGAAATGAAGCATAGGGAGATTGACAGAGGAATAAGGTAGATAGGCGGGTTATGCCGGAAATTGAGAATTGAAATACCGCCTGATCACCGACCGCCCCGTGGCCTCTGCCGAAGGAGTTCTTGAGAACTAATTTACATTTAGTTTCTCGATGGGCCGGTTGTTCCGCCTGTAATTCTGCTAAAATTTCCGCAGATGGCCTCACAGAGGTACAACCAAGCGCCCCTGCTACTGCGATTTCTTTTTGTGATCCTGTGAGTAGTGTTACTTTCATGTGTAGCTAATTCCTTTCTTCGTTTACATTAACCCAAAATACAATCGGGCAAAGACGAAAGCAACAATAATGCTTGCTTAATCGGCACTTTCCATATTCGCACTCGAAGGCGCTGCATCCATATTTACTTTCCTCAAACTTTTCTTTACTAACCATCGCTACTTTCCTCTCCTTTCTCGAACTTATTTATCAACGGACAATCCCGCTCATTGCAATTACCTTCACGATCCACCTTATTATCCCCATGATTACAATATTCTAAATCAGGAGTAATTTCTTTTTCATAATTTTCAATTTGCATATCTGTTGAACTCCATTGCCCAATAAAATACTTGCACCCCATACCGAAATAAAGTTTCTTACTGTCTACGTTATTCTTTTCCTCTTTCCCTTCATACCCCACCAATTTCGGAGCTTTCTCACCTTCCTGCTCTCGCGGCAAAGCATCTCCTAATGTTTCCATGTTCTCCTTTCTGGCTGGCATAACCAGCCCGTACAGCCGACGAGCGGCTCAACTTTCCGTTATTTATCTTCACACGCGGCCTTGATTGCCTGCCATCTATCGCTACCTTTACATCTCTGACATGGAGAACAGTATAGCATTTTATAGTAATCGTGTTCGCACGTTTCGCATGTTTTATTTTCTATACAGACCGGCTTCATCCGCTCCCGCAGCTCGGCAAGTTCGGCCTCGGCTGCCTCATTCATGCAATAATACGGACAACATTCAGATTCATTTGAACATCCATGAGTTGCTAAGCCCTTCCAATGTTCTATTTCCATGTTCTTCTTGTCAATCTCCCTGCCATTATCCACAATGGTCGCACGGAGTTCGGCGATTTCTGTTAACAGAAAGTTAACATTACTCACGTATAGATCGCCTGAAACATTCACATCCTTTTTACGCTCCAAAAAGGAAACAAACTCTTTTATTGCCTCAATTCTATCTTCGCTCATCTTCCCCTCTTTATATGAAGGACACGTGTCAAATATCCTCCTTTTTAAATTCCGTCAGATTCAACTAACGGTATTTCCTGTATTATTTTCTTTTTTCTTCCGCCTCTTGCGCCGTAATATCTGGCCGAATAACAGGTTAAAATCTTCATAATATCTTCGGCCAATTCTTCCTCATATTTCTTTTCTTTTGTTTCGATTATTTCCACGGTCACTTCAAGATTTGTAAAAATAGCATCAAGATATTCATAACCAAATCGAGCAAGCCTATCTTTGTATTCAATCAGCACCCGTTCAACTTTACCCTCGAAGCACATCTTGATTAGTTTGTGTATGCCGTTTCGCTTTTCATTTATCCCACTGGCAATCTCATCAATTAAAACATACTTATAACCTTTGGCTTCTGCGTGTTTTCTCAACCTGTCTTTCTGCCGTTCAAGGTTTTCTTTCTGCTTTGCCGTTGAACATCTTGCGTAAATCACCGTAACCTTTTCTTGCTTCTCTTTCTCGACACCCATATAAGCGTCTAAATCTTCCTGTCGGAAACGCCTATGTTCGCCAGTAGTCTTGAAAGATTTTATCTTTCCGTTGTTGGCAAGCGTCTTGAGCGTGTTTATTGACACACCAAGATATTCGCTTGCTTCTGTGATTTTATAGATTTTCATTTGTTTTCTTTATGATCCTCTGATCCTCTGCTAATTCAGCGTCCAACCTGTTTGTGTATAAGCTGGAATACGAAGGAAGATTTTCAAGATATGCATACAATTTTGATTCTATATTAGTAATCAAATGAGAATCTAATCTAACCAAATCAGCAGCAATAAGAAGAGCAGACTCCCTACATATATTTGCAATATTGTCGCCTATACCTGTTCGCATTTCTACCGAAGCCCTTTCTTCATCTCTTGCCTGTTTAACAACTAACGCACGTTCGATGTCTAGTGTCTCAACTGCATATTTAGCGGCTTCTTGTGCTATTTGATTTAATGTTTTAGTTCTCATGCTTCCTCATTATCGTCTATTAATTCCATAATTTTTGCTCTTTCGTTAAGCCACCAATTATTCTTTTTTACATCTTTGTCTAATTCTAATCTTTGAACCAAGGCAATAGCAGCTTCTTTCAACTCTTCTGTGTTTCCTTTTGCACTCATCCATATTTCTTTAGCAAATTGTTTTATATCTCCACCACACATAGATGCGTGCAATTCTCCGTAATTTTCCCAATAATCTTCAAATCTCATATTTACCACCTATGATTAAATGATTTATCAAAACCGACTCTATCAAGCGAGCAGGTAGCGCCGCTAACAACATTCCTTACATCGCAATTCCCAATTCCTTCAATAAAAACAACAACAGTATTTTCTTTTACAAATGCCTTTGTTTTTGTGTAACTTCGCTTACCGTTCCTGTGAATTATGGTGTCGTCTTCATAACGTGATGGATAGTAAACGACATGAGCGCCGATCTCGAAACATATGTTGAAAAGAGTAGCTGTCTTTTCTAGTCGTCCTATTTCCATCAATATGACTCCTCTCGCGTTGTAGTTTTTATATCAGATTCAATCCAGTCTGCCCTCCGAACACCACATTTTGAGCAAATCCACCCATCATCCCATTTATGGTGGTATTCACATAATTTTTTGAAGTCATCTCCAAAATTTATATCCTCACCATCATAATCAAACCAGATATTAAGCATGTAAATTCCGCTTTCACCCGGAAGATCCTTAAATGTAACGTCCCTTAACTCAGTACTATTAGAATAGCTCATATCAAGAAAGACTTCCCAATACGGATAAGTCTCTTGCGTTTTACCCGTTAATATTTTTACTGACTTAAAAGCTATGCCCTGGCTAATTCTTAATTCGTGCTCTGTATCGTAGCAAGGAAGCACTTCATCATCTTCTATATCAACCGACAGAAACCAACTCCGTTGTTTGATTTTATCCAATTCAACCCACGGAGTTCCTTTTTCGAAATAATGATTCTGTATTCTGAATATAAAATCCATGGTTTATACCTCCAGATTCATTTTTGTTTTAATATGATGCCAGAACATCCGCCCACACTTCCCGCACCGCTCGTCTTTCGTTTTTTGTAATGCAGACCATCTTGATGTTGTCCAAGTTTGCAACTCATCAAACAAGACAGCTTTTTCTATGGCTCTTGCAAAATCAATCACATCTCTATCTGGAATGGCGTCTTCGTGGGCTTCATATCCACCGCACACCCGCGTATATTTCAACGCTATATCTTCTATCTGTTTATCTGTCAGCATCTTTCAGCTCCTTAACCGATTTCTCGTTTGCGTCCACAATCTTCTGCATATCCTCAACGGATATTTCTTTTTCCAGTGGTTCAAAAAAGTAAACTTTCTCATCTTCCGTTTCAAAATATTCCTTCGTAACCTTAATGATCTTCATGTCTTATTCCCCTTTAATATAATCATTTTGCACCTGAAAGTCAAGTGAATTTAACCGATTTATAATGTTTTTGTTGGAATTAATCAAGCAGTTTCAACCTCCTTATTTCATCCATCGCCTCAATCGCTTTCCGGCCACGCTCAGCGCTTCCTTAACCTGTCCTCGTGCTTTTTCTCTTCGGGGTAGTATTTGAGGTTGTAGATAAGCTTTTCATCTTGCTCAGATAATTTCATACTTTACTGGCCTTTCTCGGAATCAGCCGGGGCGTCACTCCCGGCCTTCTCGATTCCTTTAAGTAATAATAGTGTGAAGGTTTATTTTTTCGGTACACCTACAAAGCCGGAATATTAAATTTAATCAGCAAGGTGGTTGGAGTTTCGGCGGTCTTGCTACGCCTTATTGCTTATCCAACTCTCCATAGCTCTAATGGTGCGCTGTTCTTGACGAGAGTCTTACTCTCTGTGGGAAGCGTCAGATTGCAATATGGAGCCTTATATATTTAGGCATGTATGCACATGCTTCACCTTGCTATTTACCTAATTCCCCTAATACCCTTTTCAACGTCACGATCTCCGTAAATAGCCTCTGCTGCTCAACGATCAGATCGTGCATATACAGCCCATTTCTTTCTACCTTGTGATTATTGTATTTAGCTTCCGAATCCGCTAACCATTGTTTGAGCATGTTTATTTTTTCTTGCATTCCGTGTTTTCCTTAGTTTTAGCGCTCTCAACTTCCTTGATTTATTTAACTGTTGATACTTCTCATGATATATTTTAGCCAATTCATACTTCCGGTCAATCTCTATTCTGCGTGTTTCGTTTATGCCGTAGTAGGTAAAGGCTGCAAATCCAAGTAACGAAATACCTATAGCACTAATCAGTAAGCAATATAATATGTTTATTGCGACTTTTGTATTTTTTGTAACGGTGGTGCTGTTATTGGCGCTGATGTTGATGGTGGCGTTGGTATTTCCTTTTTTGAAATTTGACATAATGACCAAACTCCTATGGATAATAATAAACAGCAGGTAATAATTAGAATAGTGGCAATCAATGTTTACACCTCGTTTTATTTGGTTAATTAAACAAAGTAGTTAAGGAAAGGGAGGATTTTCATCTCCCCTGTTTGCGAATTGCTTATTTACTTTACTTTACCGCATCATTGCCCGGAATTGTAATGGGGCTGACCTTCACTGCTGCTTCGGGAACTTCAACTTTATAGAAAATGATATGAAATATCGGGTTGTATGTACTCTTGGTAATTCCAGGTAAAATAGCAGCGGTATTGCCTGTGTATCCACTGTTAGATGCTGCCGACACTGCCCCGCCACCGCCTGCACCACCAGTAATCGCAGAATCCTGATACCGGACTACGAATCTGACATCACCTTTGGACCCATCATAATCTTTGGCTACTTTGAGCAACATCTGTTCCACTTCCTCAAATGTTATTCGGCTGAATACATTGCCAAAATGCACACCAAGGACATCAATGACAACATCTGTTGATTGCAAGGGCTTCAGTGCTTTATTCGCAAACTTCGGTAAGTGCTGCGTAAAATCCACGATCTTTCCACCCTGGATAGGGGTAAGGTAAATCGGTGTAATCTGCGGAGGAGCCAGCAATTCTCTCTCTTCGTTTATAGTCTGAGTTGGGGCTACAATCTGGCCGCTATTTACCGATGTTTTAACCGTGTTGTTAACCGTACTCCGAATGGTATTGCTGGAATATTGGCTCTGCCCCTGGCTCTGTCCTTGCATCTGTCCCTGAGCCTGCCCCATAACCGGATTTCCGCATTTATTACCCCTGCAATCTGCCGATGCAAAGCTTAATACCGGCACAAAGCAACACAACATGAAGATTGCAACTACCAAACTTTTTGTTTTTGTTCCATTTTCCTTTTTCATAATTCGTTCTCCTTTTCTCTTGTGTGATAATTTTACTTTACGTTAAATTTATTCTTCTTCTTCCAATAATGGTCCGCGTCTGTGATTTTTCTCCCTCCATCACCTCCTTTTCCGGTTCCGTGGCAATTAGGGCAGATTAGTGGTTTGTGGCCGATTAAGTACATTCTGCCAACTCCCTTACACCACGGGCATGTATCGAGTTTTATGTATGGCATACTATACTACCTTTTTATCTATTTGCAATTATAATATTATTCTTCGGACTCAACACTTTCCTGTCCGTTACTATTTTCACTCTGGCATCTTTAATATTTTGAGCCAGATGCAGCGTCCATAAATCATAAGCGGATACTTTCTTATCTTCGCGTAGCCAGTCATATCCGACTACATCTTGATACGATCCATTACAGCATGGCATTAGAATTAGGTGTTTGAGATTTTTATGATCATTAAATATTTTTACAATGGTATCGGCAGTTTTACAAGGATGAACGGCAATTAAGATCAAAGATTCAGAATGATAGCTCCCATTTTTTATGTCATCTTCAATATAGGCAAATCTTTTAACTTTATCATAATGACCACTACGCCTTTTCCGATCTATTGCAATAGCACTCTTAACCGGCAGCATATGAACTGCAAGAATAGATGTCAGCGCATTACCGGCACACAGGTCAATTAAGGTGTATTTCATTTTCTCGGCAAGCACTATGGGTTTTAAGTGTTTAATAATCCCCATGCTCTCGGAGATTTCTTTTTCTGCCTCATGTAATCTGCCGGTTACGTTTAATACATCGCCGGAGCAGCGGAGGGATAGGAATCTGTTTACGTATTCACTCATGTCTATGGCCTTTCTTTTTTTCTCAGCTACCCCGTCCAGCACCGGAGCAACCTAGATTGTTTTTGCGTTGTCGTATTGGGTTGATGTACGATTAACGGTTTGCACTGTGGCTGGCAGCAATTTATTCCGCGTCCAAAATCACATTTACTTCTTTACTTCTTTACTTCTTTGCATCTTTACATCTACTTCTATATCAAAACTACTAAAGGAGGGGCTGTGTTGTACTTTTTATAAGTTCATTAAAAAATCCCCAACCCCAATTTCAAGTTGGGGATAATCTGATAAACTTATGGTGCTGCGACCGGCGCAATGTTAATAAATCATTTTATAATTAATTGTAAATCTGTCAGTGGGATCGCGCATTTTAATCACCTCCTTATGTCTTTGTTTAATGCCTTTGTTTTACTTTCTGTCCTAATTTTTATAATATACTATATTACCTAAATCCATTTGTCAAGAAAAATTTTCGTTCAATGTGTATTATTTTTATTCAATATGCACTATTTTCAGAATGAAGGCAATAAAAAAGTAAAATATTCTGCACTAACCATCTACCAAGCCTCACTAACTTCCTGATTTCCAAACATTTCTTCCCATTCAGCAAGTAGATCGGGCGGAATCCAAGTAATCTGATCCTTAAATGAATCGGAAAATAAAGACGGGTTCTGTGTGTAAATTTTATTAACCTGTTCATCCAGAATGTAGGTAGTGCACCAATCATCGGATGACCTGGTTCCACGGCCTGACATTTGTTCACAGGTGCTTAGAGCTTCACTCCTGTACCATAGCCGTCCAATTTCCCCACTATAGATTCTCGCAGATACCAACTTATCCGATGTGTTAAGAAACGGGCATTTAGCTATTACTACAAATCTTGCAATGTCTCCTTTGCCATCGACTCCACGTTCAATTGATGGACTGCATAACACGGCATCTTTTGCAAACTTCCCATTCATGTCTAGGAACTCATTAATTACCTGATTCCGGTTTTCCGATGTATGAGTAACTAGCCTTCTATCATTAACCCCATCCATGATCTGCTTACATAAACTCCACGACACACAATGGATTATTCCCCTCTGCCCTTTATGCTTATGTAAAATTACTTCTATGGCTTTAATTAGGTTAGGCACGGCCACATCCATATTCTTAAAAGTTACATCAGCAACCGGACAAATATGCACAGGTGCTTTTTCTGGATCGAAGGTAGAGGGAAGTTCTAAATAATCTATATCGTCAGTGTCTATTCCTAGTTGTTTTGCAAGAACTGGAATGGGTGGAAAGGTAGCTGAAACCAGAGTCCACGAGTCTGAATGTGACCATAAATATTTATTCGCCAACTCAGGGGATAACCATGTTGGTTTAAATACGAGTTTCCCTTGTCTCGATCCTTGCCGTGGCACTTCTTCCATAATCCAATTCTTGTCCATGTTGTTGAGAAATATATCGCATCGCTCTTTGATGTGAACGAATGTTTCCAATTCCTTCTTTTTGTAAAGCAATTGTTCGGTATCTTCTTTGTCTAATAAATCTATATCCCGCTGAATTGTTTTACATACCTCGATAGTTCGCTCCTTGGCCTGTTCTGCAAAATCTTTCCAGCTCGATAGTCCTTCTTTTGCCCCTACTGTTTTGAACTTTGGACCATCGGTTAAGCCAAGTCGAAAGAGTGACCGTTCGGTAAATTGTAAGTTTACATTTTCAGTTAGAGTTTTTTCCAGTGCATCGGCCTCGTCGATAATCGTAAACGGCTTACCTGACAATTTGCCTGCATAAGCTACTTCGGATAAATAGTATTGGAAATTGCAGATTCGATAGGGGGATTCGATGGCTATCTCCTTCGCTACCCGATACAGGCAATCTTCAACAACCGGACATGGTGATTGTTTGGTAGATATACATTCGGCACAGGACTTGGATTGATCGAGTAAGCAAGGGTAGTTATTCCGACCCCAGATGGATTTAACATTAGGAAAATCTTGGGTAATCTGGATTTGAAGAAACTTACTCTGAACTAGGTAGCTAAGATCACCGGCCATCACACCGGCTACTACTGAGATTAAGCTTTTCCCTAATCCGGTTTTCCCCTTAATAACCTTTACTTTACGCTTACTACCCATAATGAAATCAATTGCTGGTAATTGTCCTGTTCTGAACTCCCGATCTTTGAAGTTAACCAATGTAGACTTAGCCTCTTCCGGGGTTAGTCTTGATCTTGATAACATAGTTTCGTAACTCATGAAACACACTCCTGTCTTTCGACTGTGAACTGTAATCTGACTGTTTGGATTTTTGGTATCTATGGACTGTACTTTGGACTGTTCTATGGATTCTATGGGTTGGTTTCAATTATTTGTTTTGTCGTATTGGATAATTACTATTGCTTCATCTTCAGTATCGCATTCTCCTATCCACCTGCCATTTTTCAGCACAACTAAATTATTGCTACAGCAGCATGTCTCTCGGTGACATTTTCTCCATTGGTGAGAATTTAATATTTGATATATATTTTCGTCGTTCATTATTCCTTTTCCTTTCGTTTTAATTTCTAGGACGCTTTGGAGCATTCATCCGTTGTCCGGCCCATTTTTATCCTAAAGATTGATTCTAGCCGTCAAACTGCCCTCTGGCGAGCGTTTTCACGATACTGACGCAAAGCCTCCGCACCCGCACCGGAAATTCTACCTGCCAGAACAGGATTCTTCCCAAAACGATACTCATAAGCCGGACAATCGATAGTCGTGCATTCCGATATCGCATCAAAACTTCCCGCCATGTAATTTAAACAAAACTTCCTGAACACCTTAACCGACATTCTCTCGCCAATTCGGTATTTGAATATAGGGCATGGTCCGGTTCCGGCTTTATCCCCACCACAATCCTTCACTAGTCCGCTATTGAACTGCGAAGTCCCTACACACTGGATACATAATTTCCGTTTGGCTTGGCCTGGAGTAAGACGCTCGGTGGTTTGATTATTCTCACTCATTTTCTATTACTTCTTCCTTTCCATCTTCCTTATTGCACTCAGCTTCCATCTTCTTGAACTCATACCCTTCCATCAACTTCTTAGGCATCGTAAACCTCACCTGCTTAATACTCCTAGGATCACCCGGTTTCAAGACTACGGGTCCGTTGAATATATGCTTACTGCCATCAGACAGGATTACAATTAGGCTCTGGTAAGTGGTGAAGTCGATGGGTTCGGTGAAAATTGTAGATTCCTCTGTAGTTTTGATAGTATCGGTTGCTATTACTTCTTCGTTTCTCATTTCTTTATTCATCTTCTTTCCTCCATTTTTCTCCAATTAAATAATATCCTCGTTTTTCTAATTCTTTTCTTGCCGCAAGAGTAATCCCAAAAGGAACTTTAAAATGTTTTTCCGTGGAATGCAGGGATACATAAAATTTGCTGGTATAAGTTGGCTTGCCTAACCAGCATAAATATTCTTCATCCGTTAATTCTGAAATTCGGAGTCCTTTGTATTTCCCGAAATTAAGAATTGGTGAGTTAATGTTCATGGCTTTTTCTTTCTCCTATATAAATACTCTTACTTAAACTCTTACTAGAGGGTACATGTGTCCCGTGGGACATCTGACTGAATGTTTCAATGTTTCAATGTTTCATTTTTATAGTGGGACACGATACACAATGTTTCAATGTTTCAAAACGGACAATAGGGACTTAATACACAATGTTTCAAAACATCTCTATCACATTGTTTTTTTTCTTACTTTCCCTGTATGCACGTTTCCTCAACCTTTCCTTAATTCGTGCTTGAATAGCAGGTGAATCAAGTTCATCGTCAATAAAGTTGTCACATCTTGCGACTAAATCTGGAGTCAAAAGAGGCTTAATTTCCTCAATTTTGGCTAAAATTTTGTCCCGTGAAAACTGCCCTTGTCCCTGGGACAAATAGCCTTCCAGTAACTTTTCAAGCATGTCCTCGACAAAGACTTGAGTGTAAATTGTCTCTTCTAATTCTTCCATTATCTTTGCCATTTTGTAACTTTTACTTTTTTTGTCGGTGTTTTTTAGATAGACCAAATCAAATATTTGTCGTCCGGCATATAACATTGAACGATAAACATCTAAATTGATCCTAAACTTTTCTGGATTTTTTTCTCTGATTTGAGTAGCTATTGTGATGGTTGAATTATGAATTGGAACTTGTATTCTTTCTACTTTATCTTCCTTACCCCGGATTACGGGAAGAATATCTATAATTTTTTCAAAATCAAGTCCGTCATACCAATGGACACCTGATTCTTTATCGTACTTTTCATAATTATCCCATCTACCTCTTTCCTTCGCTTCTCCACGCATAGCAATCCTCCTGTTTTAGATGTACTTTAGCTATACTTTAAGTTAGACATAGCTATAGATATTGAATTTTAGATGGTCTTTGGATTACTTTTCTATGGGATGATACTTATTAGCTTATTGCGATATTATTAATGCTTTCCCGGATATCCTTACCGTCAATGTCGAATCCTAAAACATCCCAACCCGGTACTTGTTGACGAGCAAAGAGTTCAATACGAGGAAGATCACCTACTAACTGGACGATATCGCTTCGTATTTGATCTGGTTTTTTTGAATGTTCTTGTAATGGCGAAATAACAAGATTTCTTACTGACGCTGATTGTCGCTTAATATGCCCTTTTGTTGCCAACATACACAATTCAGGGTTACTTCTCGTCCAATTACCACCACCAAAATGATAAGTATTCTTGGTTGTTTTAACCCATGTAAAAGCAACCGTTTTATAGGTAAATCCCCATTGCTTAATGCATTGCAATGCTAATGGAATTTCGGAATTCATAACCCACAAGAATAAAATAGAATTATCATCGGCAATGCTTTGAATAGGCAATGATACAATATCTTCCGGTTTCATCGTGGGATATAAATGAGATTTATCTTTTAAATCTCTATTCGCGAAGTTAAATGACCACGGCGGATCAGCGTAAATTATTTGATATTTCTTATTTATTGATTGCAAAGATTGTACCTGTTCCATAAACAAACTCCTATATAGTTGTATTTTGATTGTCTTTGGACTATTGATCTATGGATTGGTGCTATAGTCTATGGATAGTAATGTGACGTACTACTGGTATCTTTAACTTTAACTATTATTTACTTACTTTTGCTTCTTAAATTTCGTCTTGGGCTTATTCCAATACGGACTATGGCATTTAGCGCAAACTCTAGGCTCTGAGCTTTTAGCCGGATGCCATTTGTGGCCGCATCTTAAACATTCACAAGTTGGTAATTGGTACTCATTTTCTTTGATCATTAACTACTCCTTTTCTTGATTTGAATAATACAACTAAATAACACAAATGTCAACTAGAAATTTCAAGCTTATCTTTCTTTTCCCTACCCTCTCAAAATAAAAAAAAACTAATCTATGGACTATGGATGGCACGAAAATTGCATACTACATTTATACTTCTACTTACTTAATCCTCATACACCAGATCAAACGTCTCGAAGAACTCCTTCTCTTCCCTGATAAATATTGTATGCTCATTGTCATCGGGACAGTAGATAACAACCTTCTGCCCGTCAACTTTATTCGTAGCGTTAACCCCGAACGCCAGGTGTCTGTAAATGTTGCCTGTCTTTTTGTTTTTGTATAACATGGTCTTACTAACCTTTCTTTAACACTTACTTGAATGTTTGCTTACTTATCCGCTCCCACTCCCGCATTTATACTATTCACGAAATTCCTAATCTTCCCGATTTTTTCCGATGAACAGGTATACTCTCCCATTATATCACGGATGCAGGTTATAATCTCGTCAATGGTTATGTCGTTGATGGATATTTTTTCTTCCGGGATTTCTGATTTTATTGTTTGTTCTGAATTTGTTGTTTCTTTTGATTTTATGATATCGCTTTCTCTTAGCATGTTGGTTTCTCCTTTTATAATTCGTGCATCTTATTGTAATACCTAATCGCATGGTCCAGTATAAACCGACTCGCATTCTCCCGATTCCCTGCAAAGTGGACATGGACTCCATAATCAATTGCGAACTTCGTCAAAGCGCCTCGGACTGCTTCGGGGGTTATTTTGGTGTATTCTTGCCACTTGAAAATATCCGATGGGCGGTTTTCGATCACCAGGCCAACCCATCCACCCTTAGAAATCATTTCAGCGAACCTTTCCATTTTGGGGTAGGTCTTGCTGTCCATTTCGATTGAGCAATAGGGGAAGAGATCACCATAGTATTTCTTTTCCACACAAAACCTATCTTCCGCGCCAACTATACTGTAATCTCCATTTTTTAATGTATCCCTCACAATCACCAATCCCTTGGGAGGCTTATCTAAAAACAATGGAGAGTGCTGCTCTCTGGTGTCCACTTTCAATATAAACCCCTTCGGGAAAACATATGGCTTAAAAGTGAATTTGCTCAAATACTTACTATTCTTCGCCGCGTACTGCTGAGGTGTTTGTGGGGTAGCTCTCATCCCAATCCACCTCCTTGAATACTGTTTATTAATGATGTGAGTTCTTGATCAGATTCTTCGGCTAATTTTATTTCTGATTTTCTTAAATATACCGTTGCCCTGCTATATTCTTCTCTCACTCTTACCCAATCCTTACCGATGTCTACTATTTTCCCTTTATGATTGGAAAAACTATACCCATCGGCTAATTTTGTTGTATGGGTCCATGCCACTTTATTACCTACTTGAAACATTGATGTATTGACCTCCTGATTTATTTTAAACTTTAATACCCTAGGCTACGACTCCGTTGGGCAAAATTCGCTTATTCAGAACCGTAAAAGCTCCATTCTTCTCCACATTCACTAACGCAAAACCCCAATTCCAGCGATTACCATACGGTGAATAATCTGGTGAAAGATCACAGAGGCATCCAGTAGACCAAGTAGTTAATAGCTGCCCCTGAATATTCTTATCGGTATGCTCGCTAGTAGTATGACAATGGCCGCACATAGCCCATGATTTAGTCTTGAGAAACAATCCTCTTGCTGGATTAACCACCGTGGATATCCTAAACTCATGCCCGTGCAGAACAGGCAGCTTCCCAGCCATTACAATTTGGTTATACTCTAATCTGGTAATTTTACGCTGTTCTAACGCCAATACTGTATCGAATGCCTGCAAAGGCACACCAATTAACTCTGGCGCTTTGCTCTGGTAGTATCTCGGTAATCGATACTCGTGGTTTCCCGGCAACCATACCTTTTCTTGATCGGGAAACTCCTTTTCGATAAAGTCAAGGAAATCAATGAAAATTTCCAACTCCCGATCAAAATCCCTTTTTCTTGCGCTTGCCCAAAACGAAACTGCTGCGCAGTCTTGGAGATCACCAGGAAATAATATGCCCGTTACTTTTTGATCCTGTCCGTACTTAATTGCTGCTTCTACTGCTTTTGGTTCATGGAAAGGTACGTGAACATCAAACAGCAATAACCATAACCCAGGATTTAAATGATAAGGTGTTCGTTTCATTCTCCACGTTAAAGGCATTGTTGGTGGAGTAGTTCGTTCGTTAGCTTTTGATCGCTTCCCTGCTTTCCCTAAATGCCACCGAACACTGCTACGGATTTTTTCATAATCTCCATCGAAGTATTCACCACTTTGCATTAAAATATATCTCGCAATTGTTCTTACAGGTAGATTGGGGAAACGAGCAATCGCCTTCTTTACTATATCCGCTTGAACCATCTAGTTATTGAACCTCCTTGCGATTTGATTGGTTATTATTCTGTTTCTTTTATATCCGCTTCCAGTCTTTCACAATACGCTTTGATTAATTTAGTAAAGTACTGCCGGTCATCATCATCCCATTTGGGCTTTTGTCGAAGAGCGTTGATTTCTGACATTAGGTCGGATTGTGTGAGTGAGTTGAGTGATTCTGTTTCCATGTGATTTACTTCTAACCTCCCTTAAACAACGATTCAGTTACTATTCCCTCATTCCATGCTCTGATCGCCTTAATTCTTGTCTGGTAATTTCCTGTAGATGGTGATCTGGCACAATTATTGCATTGCACGAACCAGGTAATTTCGGAAGTCAATCCAACCTTACCTTTGGAGATTACCGGCGTGGATTTACAGGAACACTTTTTAGCTGCGCTGCCTTTTCTACCAGTCATCGTCATCGTTGATATTGGTTACGGTTACGTTGTCAGTGGAATAGGTGGGCTGTTCTTTAACTTCTTCCTTAACTTCCTCTTTAGTATCTTCTTTACCCCCTACTCCCTTCTTGCTTTCTTTTTTACCCTTGTTTACCTTACTTCCACCCACTTCTTTTTTAACCAACTCTTCCGGCCCTTCAGCGATCCCTTCTTCGATGAATATTCCTACCTTGCCTCCACTTTCATACTCATCTCTTCCCATCACTTCTTCTATCCAGAGCTGATACCCCTTGTCCTTAACCATCTCCTTCAAGATTTCTAAGTTCTTGGGTCCGATTAACGATCCATCTTTAACTCTCAAAATCTTAACAGTAGGATTCAGCGCCATAGAAATTCGCATAGAGATCATCAATTTCTCGCCATCGGAGCATTGAGAGAGAGGTATGTTATTGTAAAGCAATCCATCTTCAGCAAAAGTAAGGTTATCGACGGGGATGTTGGCAGATTGCAGCGCAGCTACTTTTTCCTGCCGGACATCTTCGAGGGATGTATCTAAGTTCTTATATTCTGCCTCTATTTCCGATAAGGCTAACTTTTCTTCTGCATATTTCTTATTAGCCCTGATCTTGCTATTCTTTTCTTCAACCGTAGCAATTTCCTGATTAATCGCTTGGACATCTATCGGTTCAAGTTTAGCCAGCGCCGCTTTTTCCAAGAGAAATATTTCCTTCTGTTGATTAGCTTTGGATTCCATTTCGTCGGCTCTAGCCCGGAGAGTTTTAATTTCCTCTCGCGCCGCAATAACCGATTCTTTTAGCGCGTTATTATTCTCTTCCCGCTGTAAATAATCAGAATTAAACGCCATCGCATCGGTAAGCTTCTTGGATAATTCTGATACTTTCACTTCCTCGGTTTCGGTAATGTCGGTAAAGTAACGTAGCTCTTTAAATTTAATTTCCGCTGCTTTTAACTCCCGGCCTTTAATTGTCCGATCATCAAATATCTTCTTTTCCCGACGATCTATTTCATCAACATCCACACCAATTAGTTCTAATAAAACCTGCTTCTGCTTTTTACCCTCCTGATTAATAAACTCCCAAGGATCAAAGGAGATCGCACCTAATAGCTTATCTAAAAATTGCCTGGGAGTTTCGCCGTTTAATAATTCCGCCGGTTCGATAACAGTTTCGATTTTGTTGTTGGTAACTTTACTGGTAATGGTGAACTTGCTAATACCTAAACTTTCATCACCATCCATTTCAATTACTATTTTACCCTTCTTCTCTCCATGTTTGACCGGCTCAAGTGGAGTAGCTTTTTTACCTCTTAATCCAATCACAATGGCATCGAGAATTGAGCTTTTTCCACTGGCATTATCTCCCTTGATTTCTATTATAGGCGAATTGGGAGTAATGTTAACTGCCTGAAGTCTGAGTATGTTTTCTGCAATTAGCCTAGTCACCTTCATTATTTAATAACTTCTCCTTTCTATTTATCAATTCCATCACCTTATCCAGCTTCTCACAATCTTTACACCCATCTTTAGCCTGCGGCGCTTCGGCCATTTCGTAAATTTCGCGGGTAATTTCCAAAGCTCTTCTAACTTTTTTCCGATCATTTTCGACCGGGACTGTTTTCGCGCTGAATCCCATATCGAATCCACTTTTAGTTACGCAGGAGTAGGCTTTATTGGCTTCAGTCTGCGGCTCCATGTAAACTAGAAATAGCTTTGCATTCTTGTACCCATAAATAATCGGGTAGCAGATTTCCTGAATTTCGTACATTGGAAGTAACTCATCTTGTGATGCCGTGTACTTAGCTGTCTTGTAATCTGGCACAACAAACGTACCATCATTCAGCACAAAGATATCGTCAGCCATACCGGAAATTGTAATGCCGGATTTTTTGTCCACATATAGGCTCTTGCTCCAATGAGGGACTTTCTCATACTTTACAATCTTCCCCATATCCTGTAACCAAAGAGGGAAATTGCCGGTTTTCAACCCTTCATCGATCATTTCATGTACGCAGTGCTTAGTAAACGCATCAATTGAGCTGAAAATTCCAGGAAACGAACTCCACGGGAGGTTATGGGACATTTGTAATTTTATCCAATAGCAGCGTGGGCAGAAGGATTCCAAGGCTGTGTAGCCGAGGTTTTTTGCGGAGATCTTAAGGGGAGAAAGTGTCATTTAATCTTCATCCTCCTCTCTGTTTTTGGCTATTTGTTCTTTCGCCCATTGGATAAATTCATCAACATTTTGACTGTAAGGGTGAATTTTATTCTCAAAGTCTGATATCATTATATTTTCATACAATTCCTCAAGATCTCCATCGGTCATATCACCTTCAATTTCAAAATCATCTATCTCGAAATAATGTGGCCTTGATTTGCCTATATAACCATCATCTACGTAATACATTCCTTTGAATTTTGGCATGGCCTTACTCCTCCCATTCAAGAGTCATGGTCATAGGGGGCTTACCTTGAAGCGATGACCAATCAAAACCACAACCATTCAATGTATATGGGAAATATATTAGTGGTTCACTTTTTACCCAATGTATATTACTAATTATAACCTTCTCTTTCTTCTTCTCGAACACTTCCGGCGCGAGTTGCTTTAAATCCCCAGTTGCTACCGCTTTACGTAAATTCTCTTCCGTGATTTGGATTATTTTGTTTGGCATGAGGTTTTAAATTCTCCTTTCTATTTAAAACGTACCTACTGTAGCAAATTAGCAGGTACGTTCCGTGGTAATATTAATTTTATTGTTCTTTTTACTTCTTATACAACAACCCCACCATTTTCCCAATCCTTCTTGCCCACTCAGGGTCGTCACCGTTCAAGTTAACTTCCTCGATAAAATCATCGATATTGTGAGGCATGATCTTGTATTTCACTGTACCGGTCTGATCATCCCTGACAACAAGTATGTGCCTCAACTCATGGCGAATTAACCTAACTCTATCCACATCTTCCATGTTCTCATAAGCCAGTTTGTCGAGTATAATTACATACTGATAACCTTCCTCATCTTTGGCTTCCGATACGGTGAAGTGTTTAGTTAGTTCATTGGGCTTCTGGCACTTACCAAGTGCAATCCTCCCATTCCTAGTAGATTTCTTAGTGTCGAACAGGAATTTAATTTTCACATTGGCAAGATCGGAGAAATGGGTATCGATTACTCTGGCGATCAGGACTTTTACTTCTTCGGACGTTATATCTTCGTATCTGGACATCTTTGTTCCTTTCTATTGCTTGTTACTTGTTATTTTATTGGCGACAGTCTAAATCCCGATTACCTTCTCTTCTAACTTCATCGCAACTTTCAGATCATATAAATACTTCCCGCACTTTCGGATATGTTCGATGATTTCCGAGAATTCGTCTTTGGTGAAGATGTCACCAACATACACATCGGTAATATCGAATTCATCATCGCAGTTATCGTCAAATAGTCTCAATCTCTCTTTACCATCGCAAGCATACTGCAATACTACCCGGCAGTCATTACTTTCGTATGCATGTAAAACATCCTCTCCGCACTGTTCTTCGATCTCCTTGAGCGTTAAGAACCCGTAAAATCCGGTAATGATTATTCTGTCGCCGGGAAGAGGTTTGTAGTAAATTCCGGTAAGGGGTGTACTGGATGCTGTTACTTTCGATACTGCATCCGCCAATTCCTTGCTAGTCAATTCTTGGGATAAATTTAATAATCCTTTTATTCTTTTCTCTTCACTCTTCGACTTCACTTTTTTACTTCCCATATTCTTTCTTCCTTTTCTGTTTTATTTTAATTTAAAAAGCGCCGCAGACTGGTGGGCTTCCACACCCCACACCTCACTCCTTATTGATAAAGTCATTTCCGGCTTGCGTTACTTACCTTTACCAAACCTCCTAACCAACCAGACTCCGACTGTCTCAAGCCTGCGGCGCTTTTTCACTATTAAGATTTTGTATTTTATTTTTTTGCTTACTTCCTAGAAATCTTCATCTTCGGTTGCCGGATCTTCTTTTGCAGGTTCCTGTTTGGCCGATCCTGTTTTTGCTCCACCCTTACCTTTATTCGGAAATAATTCAGCTTCCAGTTTTTCCACAGAATCACTCATTTTACCAAACCCAACGATATTCACGGCAACTTTCTCATCACCATTCTTGTCCGTATATGTATTCTGTTTAGTCTTAATTCTTACTAACTGACCGGGAAGCTTAACTTTGATTTTGTCAATAACTTTCTGCTCGAACAGGCTCACATCACCGGGAAAGGCTTTCTCGAAACTTGCCAGTAATCCACAGGCCAACAAGTAACTTGCGACCATGTTCTCCCCTCTCTGATTCTCCTGTGTAATGAAGTCAATACGAACTTCATTTGACTCATCTTCAGGATCATCAACAATCATCGGGAACTTCCACTTTTTATCACCAGCCTTGGTCGTTAAAATTTCGCCGTCTTTGTTCTTTAGGTAATCAATACCCTCATCGAACTTTACAATGTGCCATCCGTCCTCTGCTTGTTTGAATCCTGTTTCAATTACTCCGCGTTCTTTTGCTTCTACTCTCATGTAAATCTCCTTTTTCTAATTTGGTTTATTTGGTTTGTTGAATTTTGCTTACATGCTACATAGCTCTTTTACTATGTCCATCTTTTAGCTGATTGTTAAGTTGCTTAATGCTATACATATCTCCGCGCACTACCTTTAAAGCTTTAACATAGTCTCTGATTCCTACACACTCGTTCCGGTAGAAATCGTTAATTGCCGATGCAATTTCACCCTGCACTTCCCAAGCTACCTGACTGCTACGCTCTCCGGCAGCTTCTTCTTTGATGTAGGGGATTGCAACAAATCCTTTCATCATCAGAAACGCAACGATATTTGCATCGTCAATCGGTGTTGATTTTTCTTTATCGGCACTCATTAGTCCTCCTTTCTTGAATTATTTGGATTGTTGTTTGTGACTCTTGGATTCCAGCTAATGTCTTTAGCAAGTTCCCAGACTTTTTTGTTTGCTTGCATGACGGTAATGTATTTGTCACGAGCACTGGATAGTATCATCGTTGATCTAACACCTGGGCTATCTAATAACTCAATCGCCTGAATGTAATTTTCTACCAACTGCTCAAGCAATTCCATCTTGCGATTAAATTCACCAAGTCTACCTGCTTTATTTGCATTCTCTGGCATTACTACCCCCTGATCATCATCGTTAATCTTCGATAAACTTCATCTTCTCAAGCTTAGCCAATTGCTTTTTGACTAATTCAATTTTCTTCTTACGCATTTCCTCAGCATGTAAAGCAGCATCTGTTAGATTATCGAACCATTCATTTTTGTGATAATAGGAGTCGAAGAAAAAATCGCCTCCCTTGGCTACTTTTATCATCCCATTATTACTTAATTCTTCCGCATCTTTTTTAATAATCCCCTGCGTAAGAGCATACTTGGTAATAAAAACTTTCATTTCCCATCCCCTTTCTGTTCATCTTCCGGTCTCATACACTTACCAGTAAATAGATTATAAAAGTAACATCCCTCGATAATCCGCTGATATCCTGCGCACTCATGTCTTTCGGACTTCTCCGCAGAGCATAGACCATAAATGCGATAATCTTCTTTGGGGTTATTGTCTTTTACATAATCTTCTCCATAATTAGGACGTTCCAATTTCATTTTCATGTATGTTAAACCTCCCGTGTATTTTATTGCTATCTTAAATCTGCTCTTTTGTAACCTTCCCATGTGCTACTTCTAATATTTTTTTTATATCCAGCTTTTTATTAATCACTCCCGAAGCAGGCTTAACTCCTGTCCATCCCGATAAATAACTTCCATCGTCATCGAAGGAAACATAAGGAGGATAGACTATTTTGGTTTCATCATTTTTATCGAACCTCGATTGGACAAAACCAATGAAATCGAAGAAGCCTTTAATGTCACGAGGGAATTCTTTACCGGACAGTGCCGGAGCGCAAGAAAGAGCTCTATCCCACTTAGGAGAACTAGTATCCCTTGCAGTGCAAATAACATCGATACCATTAACGGTAAGCCTCTCAAATCCCTTCATTAACCTTATCATTTGCCGAGATAATACCCCAAAGTTCTCCTGCGTCATCTTACCGCGCGAAGACAGCTCTTTCCTGACCTTCGTCTTTTCTCTTGCTTCAAAACTTTCATCGATAATTTCGTCTGACAAATGTATATTCATCACGTGGGTCAGGCCATCAAATAGTACAGTTTTTATTTGCTTGAAATTATTTAAGTCGTACACGACATCGATTAAATCATCCCATCCCTCGTAATATCCAACCTTAAGTCTTAAATCTTTCCGATTGATAGCTTTCAATGTTAAATCTACTTGCCCACGTTCCATTAACATCCAGAAAATAGGGTCTTCGGCAGTGGCAAGACAGCTTGCAGATTTACCAACTTTACTCTTTCCGTAGATTAGAATAAAGTTACCGCGCGTAGTAGCTATTGATAAATCTTGTCCTGGTTTGTATATTTCAAATTTCATGGGAATCCTTTTTTGATTTTGATAAATTGCTCATGGTTATTTCATTACGTATAATATTATTAACACGAATTATACGTGTTAGTGTCCTGTTTATTGGATAAATAAAGCAATGGGGCAAGTTTGGCGTAAGTAATGATTGAAAAATTTTACAGTCTTCGACAGTTTTAAATTCTAATATCATTTTGTTTTTTGTATGTTTAATTATCATCTTTAAATCATCCTCCTTCTATGGTTTAATACTTTTCTCTAATCCGGTATATTGTCTCACTCATATTATTATTCCGACATACACTTTGATATTCGCATCCAATCCCCGGAAGGACGTTATTACATGCTCGATCATTTTTGTAAAAGTTCCCATTCCACCGAGCCGCCATGATTTCGATGACTACCTGCGAATACCGCTGTTTAATAGACTCGATGTCAAATTCGCCGCGATACAGTTTCTTTCCGTACATCCTCTTCTCTCGATTGTATCCAAGAAAATAGGTACTCGGCTTGCTTAATACCGCATCATAAGTTTTCTTATATACTTCTTCGGGAGATTCTTCTTTCCTTTTATTATAATTGTCTTGCGGGAACCTTACTACTTCCATGATTACGTATTCTAAATTAGGATCAGCTAAAAAGTAAGTGCCGCACTGCGACTGTAGGTAGTATGGGTCGAGGTAAAAATCCGGCTTGCTGGACAGCTTATCCTCGCAAAAGTAAGCGGGGTATTTGCGGTCGTAGAATCCGGTAATGTTCAGGGGGAACGTCCATTCAGAAAATTGTTTATTTCCCGATTCTTTCCATTCTCTCCATTCCTCCCAATTATCTCTCCATAATTTTCCTTCTTGCCAATTGCGTATAGTTTCTTGACCAACTTGATAGGAGGGAATGAACGTATTCGGAGCTATTTTTATTTCGTAAGTTAGGTCTATCTTAGCTTGCAATTCGTATCCCGGTTCGACGGTAATTTCCAGCTCTTTATAAGCATGAAAGAGGGCGCGAACTTTAGCTACTACTATTGGATTGATTTCGTATTCGTTAATGACTTCCTGAATGTTAACCTTTGCACCTAAGTGTTTTTGCTTAACCGTATCCCACAGCTTACCGGCCTTTAGAGCATCACTTAAAAATGCAGGGCGCTTTTCAATGCCAAGAAATTTCTTGAGCCAATATAAATAATGGCAAGTCAGGAAATCTCCGGTTGATGAGTGGGATAGGGATGCATTGCGTGTAATGTCTGCGACGCATCGGTAGAATTCGGGACGTTTGCAGTATCCGCATTCGCCATCTTTAATTTCCATCTTATCGTTTTCGGCGTATGCGTAATACTCGCATTCTTTGTTGTCGAAGGAAGGGCTGAATTGACTGCACTTGGATGAATCTAAAAATTTCCGCATCTTTTATCTATTCTTCTCCTTTGTCTTTGGGTAATTTACTACTTAACTATTAGCAATTTAGCAATTTAGTAATTTAGCAACTGCATCATAAAATCTCTTAAATCCCCCTTCAACAAGTCTGTCCATAGCATCGTGCTAGATTTCCTGTATCCAGGGGATTCCTGAGATTGCTGTGCCGGACTCTAACCGACTCTTCTTATTGTGGCTCGGTGATCAGCATTTAGATACAATCTAAACTCCTACTAGCTGACAATAAGATGGTTTGGTGCTTGATGCTCTAAAACTCTTACTGCTGGTTTAACTTACTACTGGTTACTACTTTTTACTGATTACTACTTTGTGATGTCTGATGATTCAATAACTACTTGCTGCGTGTTGAAAATAAAATACGCCAGAATTTTTAGTTTGTAAAGTAAAAAATTCAATTTATTTTATTTTTTTATTTAACCCTACATTCGAATCTATAAAGTCTTGCCAACTGCAATACCACACAAGCCGGAAACTATAGCAGTAATGATGTTTTCCGCAGTCGGCCCCATTATATAAAGGGAATACATGCCGATACAAGTTAAAGCAAACACGACTGTCTCTTTGTCGGTAATTTTGTTAAGCCATTTCATATTGGTACACCATCCTTATGTTTATTGTATTATTTATTTATTGTACTATCCCTACAAGCTTAATAATCGCCTCAATTGTTTTTGTGTCTATTTTTTGATTAACAGATTCTAGTTTATATCCACCCGGCAATTCGCCTTTTATATCATCTGATGTTGTAAACAATCGTAAATACGATACTTTTGTCGTTTGTGTTCCGTCCGTTATTTCACAATTTAAACTGGAACAATTAACAATACATCCAAACAGTAATCCGAGTGACAACAAGATGATTACTTTGCTTATGCTTATACTTACTTTCTTCATTGCCTATTTTCCTCCTTTGTCATTGTAATAAGAAGAACCGAACAGCCTAACTCCATAGTAAAAGGTATCAGCTAATTCCTTTGCTTCCTCTTCCTCTTTGCCTTGTTGGATAAATTCAGCATAAGAACTTTCACGCAACAACTGATCAGCTTTCTTTCTGCTCACTATTCCTGATTCATAATTGTAATCATGCAATGTACAGGCCATTTGAGCAATTCCATCTAGTCTTGTGGCAATTAAAGTTCCCCATGTAGAACCGAAGTTAGTAACAGTCCCGATAGGCGCTTGATATATTTTGCCGTCATCTGCTTCATACTCGATAACTGTTAATGTTTTATACAGCCTATCCCCAAGAACTGTTACATCCATTGTGGGCGTAATCCATTTTCCCATATAAACTCCTCCTTGTGATTTAAAATATATTATCCACCGTTCGTATTGTAATAATCGTGCTCCAATTTGTTTAACCGTTTCGTATGTGAATCAAGCAGATTTCTAATCCCCCGTAATTCAGCCCATACTCCAGACCAATACTTCATCCAATCACATAAAAATTTAGTTTGCTTATCGATTGAAAATAATTCTTCCATGCCATCACCTATCCCTTAATTATACCTTTAATAAGTTCTTTGCCATAGGATATGATCATCCATAACCCGCCGCCTAGCAACCCGAATACTACAACGTATTTAAATAAATGATTCCGAACGTCATTAATCCAATCCCGAAACCACTTAAACTCGTCAATCTCATTTATCTTGCCATCGTATTTCTCTTGGATGACTTCTAATTGCTTACTTATCGCCGCAACCTCTTGTGCTGTTTTCTCGGTTGTTGTCTTAAGGCCGTTAGTAACAATACCTTTTAGCTCCTTTACTTCCCCGTAATGATGAGCCTGACATTGGATAATCTGGTCGATCTTTTTCAGCAGTTCATCGTATTCTTTCCGTCGCATCATTCGCTCGTCCTTAAGCCAACTTTCCATTCCATTATGAAGAGGACATCCTTTTGAAGAATCGTGATCAGACATTTGTTATCGGTCTCCTGTGTATTAGAATGATATTCCACATCAGTGATGGTCTGGATGCTCCACGCCGGATAGCAACAATGCCATTCCTATAATTATTGCCTTTTTCATCTTATCTTCCCCGGAACCAATGTAATATTGCTTGACCCATTATAAAGTAAAGTGCTGTCGATAAATTCCACTTCGTACGACTGCGGAAGTGCATTTGTCGTTTTGTTAAGATCAATTTTTATCGAATCAGCTTCCTCAAATTCCACTTTTATTCTCTTCTCAATTTCAGCAAGCTCTTCGAGTGATTTACCGTTGTACTCCATTGTAATAATTGCACTGAATTTCTGCGATTCCTGTTCTTTGGTATAGGCCGCAGTTGTCAATAAAAGGACACAACAAATTGCGATAATTATCTTCTTCATTTTATTACCTCACGTAATCCCATTATCCATCAGCCGCTTGTCCATTTCCTTGAGCTTCGTCAGACACAATTCACGCCAGTTTTTAGCGGCTATCAATTCAATTTCTTTTATATGTTCAAAATACCGTTCCCACCACCATTTGCAAAAATCATAAGGATTCATAATTCACCTCAGCAACTTTTTAGTTGTGCTTTTGCTTTATGCTCTCCACTGAGTTCATAAAAGTCTTTTTCCAGCGTGTGCAACCTGGTAAAAAGCTCACTTTGATTCGCGTCAATCTTTCTTAAAGCCCGTATAGCAAAGAATACAAAACCGCTGAACAGTAGAATAATAGCAACTTGCATAAGATCAGGATAACCAAACCACGAGGGATTTGCCATTAATACGAACCTCCTATATTTCAGAATGATATTCCACCGAATACCGCTCCTGTGTTAACAATAGTGCCACCGTCATATGTGTATTAGTATGCGCCTATATCCCATGCAGCACCACGATTGTATGTTGATGAGGTTCCGGCTGCGGTGTCGTCACCGCCTGTTTTAACGTAGTAGGTCGTCGCCGCCCACGCATTGCAGGAGATAATAAGAAATAGGGCTGTTACGATGAGAAGTTTTAACTTCATTAGAAAATACCTCCTGAAACTGTGCCGCCGGAAATGTGTTTACCCAGACCTCGCAATAGGTGGGGGTAGGTGTATGGGGTATAATCCAAATAAGCATTGTCCCCAGTTTCTGTAAAAACCATCGTCCCTTCCGTTGGGTATGTTTCGCCGTCTGTTGGGTAACTACCTGACGCTCCATTTGCCCCCGTAAAAGATGCTTTACCATGTGTGCACGCATTTCCGTAAGCATCTACTGAATCTGAAGCACCACAAGGCGCATGTAGGAAATAATCCCTGTTTTGCTGTAATCCTATATCCGCATTAGGTTCAGAAACTACAGCAATAGCACTTCCATTTATTGTGTTATTCCATAGAAAAGAGTTGTGTACTTGATCTTCGGCAGGCCATGCAGTTCGTTGAATGTAGCCACTTGCCTCATAATCGTACTCTTCTTCCCGCAATAAGATTGCCGGTTCAACGGCCGATATCTTTGTTAAAGTATTATCGTACACTAGATTAGCAGACCCACGCAAAACTATCGGAGTACCTAATTTATTAGCTGCAATAGAGTTGCGATAAATTTCCACAACCGATTGCCCTCTTCTAGGGACATTGTTCTGCTGCCAATAAAAAGTCCATGCGCCACCACCGCTACCTAAACCAGCATTCCCATGCGTCATAATCGGCTCATATAGTCCTTCCGGGGCATTTGTTGCCGTGCCGTCAAAATCATTGTATCTGATGACCAATTTTCCGCCGTTCTCCGAACCAATTTGCTCTTGAGTACCGGCATAGGTATAATTTGCATCAGCAATAAAATGATTATCCTCAATAAATAGAGCGTCAGCGGTTCCTGCTGCCATAGATTCCCACGCTTCGTCAGCATTTGCCCTGGATCCAGAATCCAGAGTTATGGCAATTATCGGGTTGTAAAAATAGTTGTTATCAATAAGCCCCTTCCCATGATAAAAAGAAATAACTTCAGAACCATAATGGAACGTATTATGATCAATCCTGATATCGCCAACACTTACTCCACCTAACATATCATGCACGTATATGGCCCTCAACGGAGTCCAATTAACCATCTGAAAAGTAAAACCAGTTATCCTCATAAGACTGCTTGCAGCAAATCCGGTAATTTCAAACAAACCTCTTGTCAACGACCCACCAGCGGTCAAGGTATGCCCATTACCGTTTAAGGTTAAAGCCTTATCGACCGTTATACCGGATGCCCAAGTTGCATCGCCCTGGAAGACAATTGTGTCGCCAGACGATGCGTTATTTATCAATGTCTGTACTTCTGCTGGAGTAGGTGATGAGTCAGTATCATAGGAGGCAGCAAACGCGGTATTGATATGTAATAATAAAATTATTATCAAAGCCCCTATATTTAATCGCATCCCCATACCTCCATATCGTACATACAGTCATCTATGCATGTGTAATCTGTCCCATTGCTTGTATAACATACCCTATCGCCAGTTGAGGCAACATAGTAATTATTAACTACAATGTCCGAGCCATAATCGGCGCAAAGCCAATAAGTCCCGGCAGTTAAAGATTGTGGAGTTGTTAGATTATAATCATCCACAACATCAGTATCGCACACCGACATTGAAGCCGTAGATAATGTGACATCATAATTTGTGGATACTTTAGCATTAGGTTTGTTATCACCCGAATTATGGCTGTAAATAGAAGCCGTTCCAGACCCGCTGCCAGAATAACATTCCCGAATTTTATATGCCGTTATTGTTTTCGTCGCATCTATGGCAAATTTCCAGCACTTCATTCGCACGGCAGATTGATATGTGCCAGGTTGAGTTACCGGAACTTTTAACGCCGAATCATTGGACGTCGTGCAGGATGCTGGTGCGCTGGCTACCTGCCCCGCAATCCACGGATTCATCCTTGCCAACTGTATAGGCTCACCAGCAAAGCAGGGGTATGCAAATAGAACGCATAAAAGAGTTAATAATAGTCGTTTCATATTTAGTACCTATCTGCCATTAAAACTCTGGCTTTGTATTTGATTTCTATACCAGCAACGCCAATGCCCTGCCCGTATGTGTCGTCAACATCCCTAAAAAGTTTTAGCATGGCACTTTCGCCAGCGACAATATTAGTTACTGTAATTTCGTTTGACCATGCGGACGACCATCTATCGTGTTGTGCATAAGTGGCATCAGCAGTGAACGTTGAATCAACCCCTGTTCCAAGCGTACAGCCACCATCATCAGAATTTCCAACAGAACATCCCGCTAAATTAAAAATAACCGTTTCGGTGTCTGCCGGAGCCGTCGCGTTATCTACAAACCCAACAACCCTAAATTTAATACCTCCCACATAATCATCCGGTACCATCCAGTGAATTTCTACATCATCATCTGCATCAGCCGCAAAAACTCTTATTTTTGCTTTGCGCGTATCAGCCCACACTGACGCAGCCGCAGGAGCCGCAGCCCCATTTTCAGCGTATGCTATGGGGATATACTCTGTTTTAGTAATAATCGTATAGGAATCATCAGCAACAGCCGTTGCGCTGACAAGAGTATTTACGTGATTTCCGGTAAATACTTTAATTGATCCATCCGATGCAGCATTAGAGTCGGTTGAGTCATGCCTTATTTGCCCTGCTGTAGTCGCGGGGTCAGCATTGGATGAAGGCATATTTAAGGCTGTAAAAGAAGGGGTTCCAAGTGCTCCACCTACTGTAGCAACGGTTTTACTACCTACCGCATCATAATACTTTAGCTCGCCATCGTAAGCAATCTCGCCTGCTGCATCAGGAGTGGAATCGCCAAATAAAAGACCACCAGAGGCAAGGCCATTAAGAACAAAAGTATACTCAGTTCCATGCTGATTTAACTTCCACAGATCGTCGCTATCCGGGTATAGTTCAAATGCGTCAGAAGTAGCGTCAACACCTACCGTATTCGCAAGCACCGCTAATTTCCGGCTACCATTTTCCGCAGTTGTAATAATCGCACCTGGGAAAGTTACATTATTCCCATCAACTGTTATTGCGATACCAGCCAGCCCGGTTAGCGTAGAGTCGAGAGGCTGATAAAGAGCCGACAAAGCAGTGCCATTGACCGTGGGGGAATTGGTAATTTCCAGATTAGTAAAATAACCCATTGTTAGCCTGGTTGAAGACGATCCTAATGTAGAAGTCCACTCTCCTGCTGTCGCACCTGAGTTGGTGTGATACATCTGGTAAGCAGTTCCTGGAGTGATACTACCTCCATCTGAATTACAGTTTAAAACCGTTCCAGACGCAGTATAGGTACAATATTTACCATCGGTCATTGTGCCTTTGACAAGGCCAAGATCAACTTGAAAATAAGTAGAGTCATGGTTATCCAGCTTGTCCGCATCTGCTGCTTTTGCTGACGCACCAAGAAAATCCGTAGCCTTCGATCCGCTATCTTTACCTGTTTTACCACCGACACCATCGAATGATACGAAGTTGCCATCAGTAGCAGATGCGGGGCCGGAGAAGTCTCCAGAACCTATACCGACTGGTGTAGGCGCAGATGGGGGTGCCGCAAAACCAGGAATAGTAATCATCAAGGTTACTAACAATAACCAAACAAATAATGTTTTTTCCATAATGTTAACGCCTCACTTTGCATATTATTTTTTTATTCTTATTCTTATGCGAAGGAATCTGACCAACCGTTCAAGTATATCCATGTATTTGATGTACTGTCATATACTTGAAAGAGGTGGTCATACTTAGCCCCGTCCCAATTTGATGACGTGCGCCTAAAATGACACCCATCCACCATATCAGCATTACCTACGCTCGTAGCCGTTGCTGCATTTCCGCTACAAGATCGGCAAGCTTATTAGGAATTGTTGCCCGCAAAAGGTCATATTCTGTCTTCGTTATTTCCGTGTACCCGGCGGGAACTAAAGCCTCATGCGCAGGGATGTCAGCTATTTCTGTCTGGTTTGTTGCGTTTTTATAGTATTTCATATGAGCCTCCTTTTATTACGTTTCTCCAACCCAGCTGCCGATAGTATGCCACCCTGATGCAGTATAGACCTGAAAAGAAGTCATCCATTCGTTGTCGTGAATTGATACCTGCCTGAAGTGAAAACCGTCTACTTTATCAGCGTTTGTGGCCGTTGCTGCATTTCCGCTACAAGCCGCTGATGTCCCCGATCCATTACAGGCTCTTGCGTTTGATAGCCTGTAATCATTTCCTGCACAGGCCGATGTTGAAGTTGTTCCTAGTGTCCGTAATGAAGCTGTGCTAGCTGCGGCATCTTTAACGGTACTGGAAATCATTGCACCGGTAATTTCGTTCGATAGATTAGAAATAACCGGCTTATTATTCGCCATATCCCATACAGAAAACCACGCATCATTTGCTTCATTACGAATTTTCAACAAATGATTAGTTGTGTCTAACCACCACATCCCCGCTACAGGATTGTTTGGCGCTGAAGCTCCCGAAAAACATGATTTTAATGCAGCAAAATTCTTTTCAAAATTCTCTAAATCAGTTGTTGCTTGATGTCCACCTGCGTAACAATCATCTGTAAAGTCTTGGCTCATGTCTTAGTTACCTCGTTTACTATTTTAGCAGTCGCTTCCGTTGCTATTTTTGACATATCAATCGTTGGCAAAATTGCCTTCACACTAGCTTCTACTGCTTTTTTTGCTTCATATTTTGCGATAGAACTTTTAATTTTTGCTTCTATCTCTTTCTTAAAAGCATCGTCACCATTATTTGCATAAGAAATACAGACGCTATCCACCAGTTTATTAGCCTCTGAGCTATCTAGTATTTTAACATATGCTACATGGCTAGTAACATCTTTTGATGTTGGTAGCGTAGGTGATATGTTATCAAATTCTACAATATACGCCATCTTTCGACTCCTTTCTTTATCTTGTTTGTTGTATTTTAAATAATCATATTATCTAGGCCCAATAAGCGGCCTTCATATTCAATGTGTAAAGATACAAATTAGACCCCACAAAGGGATCGGTAATCGTAACTTCAACTTGGATATACCGTGCTTGAAACTCTACTGAGCATAATTCAAAATGCTCTGATTCATTAGTATATATTCCTGATGATACACCCCACTTTATTTTTGCCGTTAAAATACTTGCGTAATCGGGAGCTGTAACTTCATACCATTTCTTTGTACCTACAACATCTGCCCATGTGGAAGTTCCGAATATCGAAGCCCATGTTCCATCGTCCGACGAGAAGGCTGTTAAGAAATCTCCCCATACACGGACAGTCTTTAGCGATCCCAAATCGTATTCTGGTGATATCCAGGTTCCCGTTAACACATTCCCTGTATGCGAACATTTTAAAGCATCAGAACCACCATAAGACACGTATTCTGTATTGCTGTGAGTCCCTATCCCATCAAAATCCCATGTCCAAGTATTCTTATCGGTATATCCAGGAGGATAAAAAACTTCTACTTGAGCGGTAGCAGGGTTATCCGAGTATAACCCATTGCTATCTTTCGCGCATATCCAGAACGTATGTATGCCCGGTTTTATACCAGCTAATCGAATATTGGGAGTCTCGTTAAACCCAACAAGAACTCCGCCCTCCCATGCACTACCAAGACGTACTTCGTATCCTTCAATGTCAGGTGCAGTTAATTGAACTGCATATAAAATAACCGCATCACCAGCCGCAACCGCCGTAAACCCAAGGATATCGTCAGGTATATCTGTTTTTCCAATTACTGTTTTCGATATTCCTATGGCGCTATCAAACGCTTGCTTGGTTCCATAAACAGAAACAGATACAATCTTAAAGTAATACGTTTGCCCTTCTTCTACGGGGTCAAGAATGTAATTGCTGGAAGCTTTAGTCATGAACTTCCACTCTCCCGTAGACCCTATTTTTAAATAAACATCAGCATATGACCACCAAGGATATACTGCTTTTGTCGGTGCGGTAAAAGTAACATTTAACCGAGTAAAAGTACGATTACGGTAATAGTATTGTTCTTCGGTTATAGACACATTGCCTACGGGATAAACAACATCCAACGGGCTAGGTAAGTTAGTGTCGTGAAAAGTACGAGTTGTGATATCGTATGTATCATCGTAAAAATCAGCGTCTTCTTGGATTGCCGTTATTACCGCTTCGCCATTAAAAGTAGAACGATGCTCAGTAATACGGCACATTTCATTCGTCCATCCCGGTCTGGAATGGGTTAAGCGGATAAGATCGAAAGGTTCGAGGGATAATCCCCGCGATCCCATTTTAAAAGATACTCCTTTGTTAACGCGTAATCTTTCCAACCAGTAATTAGCTAATTGCATAGCGTGGGCTTGGGTGCTCACAGCAGGAAGATTAAAATCTTTCTGTCTGTAATCTCCATCTGCTGCAATCGCTGAACTATCTGCTAAGACGTAGGAGTTCTCTTCGTAATTCAGGGCCGGATCAATGTATTTAATATTTACCGCATTAGGAGTATCAAATATATCCGGCTGTGTAATTGTGAGCGAACTAGCCCCTCCTTCTTCGACAATATCATCCTCGTCAATATCCATAACCGATGATTCATAATTCAAATCTCGGTATTTCATACTTAATTCAGTGGATGTATAAATCACATCGCCACGGAAAGGAGTTAAGATATCAGCCAATCCATCTATAGCAGACCCATTATCTTTTAGAACTAGGTTACAAGTCCATCCCTTTGTTGAGCAATAGGTAGCACAGTCAGTAACGGAAGTAGAATTTATGCGAGTGAGAGCTATTCCCATTCCCCCACGCCTGGATGAAGTAGTTAAGTAATCTAAAGCACATAAGGCGGGATTGCTGGAAAAAACAGTAGTTGCCGTAGCTGGATTGTAAACTTTTTTCCCATCGAGAATAACAGTTATATCGGGAAGATTCTGGAAATAGTCCTGATCGTACTTCAATTGCATGTAAATGTATGCGGTATATCGTAACGGGTCCGTCCATTCAGGAACAGCAGCATGAAGAGTAGCGCATACATTTTGAGTTGACGAACCTGTAAATATTTCGTAGGATACCAAGCTTCCATATGTTGTATATATTTTATCTCCAATATATACTTGGGGAACTCCATCGATTACAGCGACTCCTTCGATTTCGCCCTCACATAATATGCCTATTAAATGGATAGTTTCATTATCTGAGCCGGAAATGTGTAAATATGCTCGATTGATCCCAATTCGCTGCCGTCCATAGACAACGGGAATCACTGCTGCTGTATCACAGGTGTTTGCTAATAATCCACGGGAAAGTGACTTTTGGGTTTGCTGTGGATCTCTCCCCTTTTTGTTGGCCGTAAGTGACATGACTGTATTTGCTACCATTACCAAAACACCAACAATCTTTAAAAATGTCATAACAGTCGTAATTTCAATTCCCATTAACTCACTCTCCACACTCGCAAAATTTTCATAGGTTCCTTGCAAGTTAATACTTTAACCCCGCAGTTAACATAGGAAGCCATTATATTCCCATTTCCTACACAAATAGCAGGATAGATACTGTTTTCATCATTTTCTTTTTCTTTTACAACTACGATATCTCCTGCAAGTTTTTCGTAGATTTCGATTTTAGCAGCAAACGAATCAAAATATTTATACATTTCTCGAATTGCTGATAGCTTATTGTCTTTGAATATCTCTGCGTAGTTGTCTAAAGTAAAATTACCGAATCTGTTCGGCATATTCTTTCCTTGCTTGGTGATAAAGGAATACACCAGTCCCATGCAATCATAGCCTGCGGCGTTTTCACCGTATCCACCAATTGCAAATGGTTTATTTGCAAATTGTCCGGCAAAGTCGGCAAAGGTCTGTTTTTTCTCTTTTGGTTTCAAAGTTTAATCCTTATAATTAGGTGATCTGCCCCACCAAATTTCTTTCTGCATTAAAGAAGGTATGAACCTAAAGCCACCAAAGTTATCCGTATTTGCTAAGTCCCTACATCTATCATAACTTTGATCGCACCAGGTTTCTGTTCCGGCATATGTGCATTCAGTCCCTTTAAACGTCCACGGGCAAGATGATTGGCATGTGCGAGATACTTTTTTAGACCATAAGACCATTTCATTTTTAATTGTAATCCTGCATATACTATCGCCGGAAAGTTCCCACCCCGATACAATTCCTCGCATAAATTCCTGTGTTACTATGGTATTTGGCACGGTGTCTCCATCGCTCGGAGTAACTACACCAACGTATAATTTTGCTGTTTTATTACGCACATCTTCATTTAGCAAAATAGCGCTCAATGATTGGTCTGTATCGTCAATAGTAACAACCAGATCATTTACGGTCCATCCGAGCGAAAAGGATATGTCATCAAAATCAAAGCTGCGAGGTAAAAATAAATTACTGCCGGAATCGTATATGTTTTCTTCTGTATTGTTGTACCGATAGGTGCTGGCAAAGTTAAACTCCACCATATAAAAGTGTGACAGAATTTCTTTTTGGTATTCGGCGGCTAAATCAGAATCTAAAACTCTCATATATTGGCAACTCCCTTAAGCTCTAACCCCGTTGTATAAAGAGAACCAGTGAAACCACTACGTGTCATTTTATCGTTTTTGAATTTACATCTGATTCGCAAATAACCCACAAAATCAGTAGTTATAAGGGTATTTCGGGCAGGAGCAGTATCAAAAGTTATCTGGTCAGATGAACAATCACCAGCACCGGCTACAATCGTGTAATCAGCAGCAGCAACCACTAATCCCGACGCATAAATGACATTGCCGGATGTTGACTTTCCGGGGATATCAAATATTGTTGTTGATCCATCGCCTACACCAATAAAAACCCCATTCCATTGCGCCGATTCCAGAGAGTAAAAGTAAAATGCTTCATATGCCCCTCTTCGTGCTTGATAAAAATTCCAAAGTATTTGCATGTTGGTATTACTCAATACTTTGTAGGTAAGCGTTACATCATATTTGGGATATAGATTTTTCTGACGACTTTGCTCCTTGCCGGAATCAAAATTTGAAGTAACATTATTCCAGATAGTCGTAATATCGACCGGATATTGAGGTTTTGGTATCGTAGGAAATTGATAACTCATTTAAGCTTTAACCTTTCTTTTATTTGTTAATTATTGCAATAGTCCCTTCCATTGCTTGTTGATTCGATTATTCTGCAACGCATTGGTGATTGGGTTGATTATTGCTCCGGGGTTACGTTTGCACATATCCTCGAACGACTTGGCATCTGCGGCGACAATATTAATGCTTATTGCAGTTGAACCACCAGAAGCAGACTTTCCGCGAGGAAGTACGGTTTCTCCTTTTTGCAAGACAGCAGGAAACTCGTCACTTAATAACCCATTGTGATAACGCGGAACGCTTGACCACGACATCGCAGGCATTATCCTCGTAGGCACTGATGATTCTCCAACCACTCCACCATCGTGATAGAGCATTGCAAACCCACTGCTGCTGGATGAGGCTAGTGATGAATAGGCGGAAGCTGTATAAGCTGCACTGCTGGCTGCACTGGCTGTACTTGCTAATGAGCTGGCTATACCAACCCCACCACTCATTAAACTAACCACTCCATTTAAGAATCCAAGGAAACCACTACCCGATCCTCCGGTTTGATTTACCCCTAATGCCCACTCCACTGCCATTTGCGCTATTGTATCCGTAAATTTACGAAGAAGAGCATCGGCAAACTTATCCCAATACTCCTGAAAACTCTTCATGTCTCCCTTCATCCCATCAAAAAGAACGTCCGATAATGTGCTTTGGAATCCTTCTACTTCTTGCTTTGTGATATTGTATCCAGCCTGAGCCATCGTAAGGTAGTCTCTCTGGCGTTCCAGTAAATAGGCTTTGATTCCATCATTCTCATCTTCCGATATTTTTAATCTCTTAATACTTTCATCTCTAACAAAATCGGTATATGCTTTTTCCGCGACCATTTCATCATTGGTAAGATCAATAGCTTTATTATATTCATCAATAGCAAGGTTCTCGATAATTTCAGTAGCATTGGCTGCATATATCTTTGTTTTTTCATATAGAGATAAAGCAGCCGCATTTCTTCTTAAATAAATATCCTCGATTTTTTTGGTTGATGCTTCCAATAAAACAACTTCATCTTGTGACCCTTTTTGGGCATATCCGGTATCAGACCTACGTTTTCTTTCTATATTTGCTATTTCTGCATTAATTGATTCATCAGAGTATTGATTTATTGTTTTGTAAGCTTCAGCCATAATAGCAATATGCTTTTGTGTATAATCTTCTTCTTTCTTTAGCTTATCATTCTGATTGGCATCCCATTTTTTAGAATATTCGTCGTAAAGAGTTTCGAGTTTTTCTTGCTTTACTTTTTCGCTATCAAAACTTCTATTGATATACACAGCTTGTTTATTATACCAATCGTTTAAAGCGTCCTGCTCTTTATTGTAGAGTTCGGTATTTGCCCCAAGAACATTCTCACCCTGTTTAATTTTAAGTTCCGCTGCGCTTTTGGCATTCTGAACAACAGTATCGTAATGGGTCTTATTTTGTTTTGTTAGAGCTGCCAGGATTTGCTCTTCTTCCCGCTGCGCGGCTTTGGCAGCTTTTAAAGTTTCTCTACTATCTGCTTTCCCGAACTTTTCTTGATATAACTTTGTTTGGGCTGCTGTGTATTTCTCAATTTCTATTTGACTGGCTCCGGCTTTCCGCAAAGCAGCAACTTGATCTTCTACACCTTTCATAAACTCATTTTTAGTTTGTTTGTGGAGTTGCCTTGCTTCTTCTTCTGCCATTTTAGTTAGGTTACGAGCTGTGTTATTTGCTTTTTGAACTGCATCGGGAACATCGGAAGCAACTTTTGCGCGAGACTTTAAAACGGCTATGAGGTATTTCGTATCGTCGATTTCCTGTTTCGCGGACGCAGAAGATGCCATAGATACTTTTTTGTATCTTTCTTCTAATACTTTTAAGGTAGCTTCCTTTTCTTTTAATTGGACATTAATCTGTGAAAGATTCATATTCTGAACCGATTTCACGTAATTATTCATAGCCCGTGATGCTCTATCCGCCTCAGCACTCATATACTGAAATGCCATTGTGATACCACCAATAGCAACAGCAATAGCAAGTAAAACAGGATGGGCTGCAACCATAGCAGCGACAGCAGAGGCTTGAGCAGCTATAAATCCGTATATCGCCGGTGTAGCTTCGATAAACTTAGCGATGAGATAAACAGAAATAGCAGAACCGATAGCCTTGAATGATCCAATTAATATATCGGTATATTTTATTATTTCTTCTTTATTAGCCATTAATGTTTCATTCAATGACTTAAGGGATGCGTTAATATCAGCATACATATTATTCATCATGCTACGCATGAGTATATTGTACGTTGTTTCAAGAGATGATTTAACCGCAGTCCATTGATTTTCTAATATTGCAGTAGCAGGCCCAAACCCCTTTAATAATTCACCGATATGCTCTAATACGGTACCTTGCGCTCTCCATACCTTCAAGTCTTTTTCGATATTCGGATTAATAGCTTTCAATGTTGTCAAAAGCATAGAAGATGATTCGTTTGCTCCTGTCATTAATGACCGAACTTCAGTATTAATCTGGCGCATTATTTCCTGTCCCTGAGTCATTAGAGGCAGGGCGTTAGAAATATTCGTGAATGCTTTAATTTGCGTTTGGTTATTTGTCTCAAGGAACACACCAGACCGAGCAAACGCATTGGCTAACGCCGTTGTTTCCTGTCCTGATAAAATAGTCTTGGCCGCAATTTGTTCTAAAACAGGGACCATCGCACTGGAATATTGAAGCGCCTTATTCCATTTTTTTTCTAAGCTGGTATTTTCTTGATTGTTGGAAAACGTAACCATCATAGCAGCAAGCGAAGCTACGGATGTGTTGTATTCTTCGACTGCTTTAAAGCCATCAATGAATGGTTTAACTAATACTTGTGCAGCAGATGATCCTACGTAATAAACAGCATACAGACGCAGAACTGCCCTCATCATTGAAGCCATCGACTTTTCATGTTCGCCAACCATCTCTTTGTGTAATGCTTTGAGTTTGGCGTTCTTGGCGCGTTCGATATTAATCCAGTCTTGGGAATTTTTGCCAACTATATCCTGTTTAGCTTTTGCCGCCGCTTCGACTTCTTTTATTTGCTTTTCAATTTCTTCAGTAGACCTGATTCCAAGGGTAGTCCAATATCCCTCTTGAATAGATTTCTGGTTGGCTATATCATCAGCACGTAATTGAGATATTCTGGCTCTTTCATTTTCTACGGACTGTTGGGCATTAATCTGTCCCTGCGCTAAAGCTTGAGCTTCTTTCTTTTTTGCTATTTGGTTATTGGTTTCGGCTTGGGAAATCGCTATTATTTCTTGGTACTTTTTAGTCGCTATTTGTATCTCGGCTTCTGCTGTAGATTTAGCTGTAGCAATTCTATGAGCGTTGTTTGCTGCTTCTGCCTCTCTTATAAGATTATTAATTCGTACTGTTTCGGCTTCTACTTTTTGTTGTGCGTTGATTTGGTTTTGGGCTAATGCTTGGGCTTCTCTAACCCTTGCAGTCCTATTGCTTATTTCAGCTTGAGCAATTAATTCAGATTCTTGCAGTCTTTTCCTGTCGTTTGTTAATTGTGCAGCGTTGAGTTCGTTATCCAGTGCCATTATCTTTGCCGTCTTAGCCTTCTCGATATTAACCAGATCAATTGCCGTCGCAGACCCGGAATCCTTAATCGCCTGGTAAGATGCTATAATTGCATCTTTCTGGGCTTCTATAGATGCCTTGGACTTCACCCCTAAAGTATCGTAAAGGGGGTTCTTGGTCATCTCCATATTTAAAGAGTTTATCTTAGCAACTGTAGCAGCATACGATCTTTCAACTTCATCAAATGATGCTTTTTGAGACAGCCCAATTTTCTCAAATGCCTTAATAGCCCGGTTTGCCATTGCCTGATACATATTGTCAGACGTAACGCCAATCCGCTTAAAGTTCTCCTCGATAGTCTTTCCGGCTTCCCTGGATTCATTGACAAGGGTAGTCTGCGCCTTGCGAAAAGGGGTAAAATCCATATCAAGTTCAACGTAAGCGACACCTAACCTAGTTGCCATTAAAACTATCTCCTATTAATTACTACCTCTATACCCTTTACTTACCGTTTTGAATAAATCTTGCTGCAATATTCTTCATTGCCTCCCAAGGCGCTTGCAAAAAATGAACAGGTGCATGAAATCTTCCTGCTCGATCATGGTAGCCTAATTTCTCAACCATCAGGCCGTAGTAGACTTTAAAATCCCCATAGTACACACGCACGTTTCCGCTACCTGGTCTGCCAACGCGCCTAATGGTGTTCTTAAGCTGGTTGGGGAATCTGCCTGTCCATCTGTTATCTGTATGGAATTGAACGAGTTTGCCTTTATTGCTGCCTGTTCGTGGAGTGAAGGAAACATCAGCGCTCGTAAAATGTCCAGTGCGAAAAGTAACCGGATCGACCGGACATCGAGCTTTAGCGTTAGCAGCAACTTGGTCCATGAAATCATTGGCGTTAGCTTCTGCTTGCCCCTCGATTTGCTGTAATATTTCTCCTGCGTGCCATTTCTCGAATCTCATGCCTGCGGCGCTCCCCTTGCTACTTGTTAACCACTACTTCTTGTTTTTACCTCATCCTTAATCAAAAGGCTTTCTGACCCTAATACTGTTGTGCAGCTGCTTCTTTTTCTAGCCGCGCTTTTTCCCGCTCGATACGTGATTCCTTTACAATTGCTCGGCTAATCATCTTTACTTGGTCATAAATTCGCTGACGTTTTTCTAATCCCATGATTCCCGTTATGTTCATCGCTGATTCAATAGCCGAACTTGGAAGAGCTACAATCACTGCATCCATTCCCGCCGTAATCCATTCGTCCCCGCAGCGATCATAAACTTGTATTGCTAGCTCGTTGTTAGGTAAAAGAGCCTCCGGTTTACACGTATCGCAAGGAGGTTCTTTAACGATAATTTCCTCCCCCGCCTCGAAAGGAAGGGGAGTGTTTGCATCCTTGTATGTTTTTCTACACTCTTCGCAACTTAGCCTTCCGATACATGATCGCCAGATTGCGAAGTCGATGAGTTTTTTGCTTCTACTTCTGCCTCTTTACTTTCATCCTCTGCAAGGGCTTTGAGGCTCTCATTGGCAAAGGTAACGAATTTACTGGAACGAGTAACCAGAAGCAGTTTATTTTCTTTCGTGCAGGTATTGGGAGTGCAATGAATTACTTTCTTAGTATCAGGATGCCGGAACGAGAAATCATCCCAGGAAACAATAGCCGCGTCCCAAAAGAGTTCATTCTGGAGATCGGTATCAACTCTCTCAACGTCAAATCGAGCGGGAGTACCTTCTACCTTTTTGAAGATTTCTTTCTGCTTTACTGTTTTCTTGATAATGTTTCTAAATTCTGCGGGAGGCACAATTCTAAACTGTACCCTCCCGCCACCATCCATTTCGAACCACTTTTCCTTCGATACATCCAAATCATCAATCAGATTCATAAACATTTTCTTTCTGGTCTAGCGACCTGTTAAGGGTTAAGTTAGACTATAAATACATTACAAATTAAACTATTTCTCCTTAGAGAATTCCTGCGTGTAATTTACAAGCTGCGCCAGGAGAAGCTTCAGAAGTTAATTGACTAACTGCCCCCAGTAACGATAACGTAATCGTTCCAGCGGTAACAGTTTCAATCAAATACATACCATCATTAGAAGTGGAACCTTCGATAATCAATGTCTGCCCTGCTGCGAACCCATTAGTTACAAAAGAACTTGTTGAGTCAGTAATAGTAGCGCCAACAGTCGTCGGTGTAGCTGATGCTACGAAAGCCAATTTAGCAGATTCAACATCAGTCCTGTGTACTGTAAAGTAAGCATATAAACCATTTACCGACCACGAACCGGAAAAGGGGAAAGTTCCAGACTTGCTTGCCTGACCGGGAGTGTGAGCGATTACCTGAAAGCCAGCCTGTGTATCTTTTGCCAAATCAGCAGCGAGAAAATGACCAGCAACAGTATCAATGTAAATCCTGGCGTCGGTAAATTTAGTATTAGCAATCAAGTAGGCTTTAAGTTGATCCTGTCCTTTGGTATCGCCAAGCACCATGTTACCGGCGTAGGAAATATCTCCATGCTCACCACCGCCAACGTCATTTACAGCGAAATCAACTCCGAATTCTTCTGACTTCACCTTTGTACGAGTAAGGGCAGGAAGAGTGAGCTGATTAAGTCCCTTGATTGTTGCCTGATCTGCCGTACCATACTTCAAAACAATTGCTGCATTTACTCCAAGTTGCCTGTTTACTGCCATTGTAGACCTCCTTTATCCAGGGTAATAAGAAGCACCCTGATTGCTAAAGTTTTATTTAATTTGTTACTTCATCTTTATTGCCATTACTAATTTCTTCATGTTCGTTTTCCACTGATTCCAAAAACGCCCATTCTTCCGCTGCTTGTAACGCCTCAGAGGGGGTTCTTTTCGCACCCAGAACAAATGTTCTATCGTTATCTCCAAAACAACTCTCAACCTCAATCCAGCAATATAGTATCCAATCTTTGCGAGTTATTTCTGAGAGCTGTTTTGTTGTGTTAGGGATGCTCTTATTATCCATTATCTAAAACCACCTCATAATCTACACACCAATGGTATATGCCCATAGTGCCGTCCGGTAAAGGGGTGTCTAAATCTTCAGAAGAAGGTATAAGGTTTGTACGCCTCATCCAGAGCACGGTCCCCGATCCGGTTAATGTTAAAGAACAGCCTTCCATTGTTTTACTCACGGGAGCTGGAATTGCAGTGGAAAAGAGAGCCTTGAGATTGCTGTACATAGTGTTTATTTCCATGCTCCCTGCTGACTTGGCCGAAAATAAATCAACTTGTACTAATACATCATCGTAGCTTTCGGTATATGTATCGTCGGGAGTGGAAGTGATTACATGGTAAACAACTCTCGGCACATCCTGAACTTCTGATACTTCAAAATAAATCCGTCCGCCTACTTGATTGTATAAAGCAGAGTCGGTGAATTTAAGTTGTAGAGCGTCGAGAAGTGCCTGCAAGTTTACGCTACCTCAGCTACTTTCATTACCAAGAACCTACCTTCTGGCAATCTGGTATCAATGGCTGCGCCGCTGATATTAAAGTTTACTCCGTTGATTACAATTCGCCAATTTGCTCGTATTTTTATAGGCCTCCAACGTATTACTACTGTCCCTGTAATTATACTATTTGCCGCCAATGCCGCAATGTTTTCCTTGCTAGATAGTCCTTTATATTGGCCTTTACATGAAAATACTGTAGTCCATGTGATAGGGGTGCCTGACGGCGCTTGAAACACTAAGTTATCGATGAAATCACCAATGCGTGGCATTTAGAAATCCTTTTCCTTTACTGCTGTTTTACTGTCTAATAAATTAAGCAACCTAATAATAACCATAGCTAAAATACATCCTTCACATTTTGCTTTTGGTTCAGAAAAGAAACTAGCAACTATTTCCTCACATGCCTCTTTTGTTAATAACTTTTTCATATAAAATCCATATCAGACAATCTGCCAACTATATTTACAATCCTGGTGTATGTCTGATCTTCCTTAACTGTATTGTATCCGATCACATCATCTCCACGATTGGCGTAGTTGTTAGCACACCATCTCTTAATAGCCTGTTTTATTGGTTTCGGTACTTCCGCTGCTGTTTCATATCCGCAAGTAAACCTAATACTAATCGGATTGCTTGGATATAATGTACCATCCGGCCACGAACCTTGATATGGGAGAACTATAAACCCACACTGAGTTCCGTTTGTTTCTACTAAATAATCAGTGCCAGCAACTAGAGTAGTTTCTGCCCCGTCTGTATCTTTCCATTTTACAATGAGTTCTTTTCCTACGGAGTTATTTAGATTTCCAAATGGTATTTTTATTCTATCTTCACTAGGCCAGTATTGAGGGTAATAATCCCATGTCTGTTCCATGATCTTTTTCCCAGTATCATTTTCGACAGACAATCTACCGGCGGTTATAAGTTCTTCCAGCATATCATCTTCGGTAGAATTAGGCTCCCATACTTGAATTAAAGCCGAAAACTCACTGGCAGCTACAAGAGGTTTAGCCACAACTCTGATATACTTTTTAATTCCTGTGTAAGTTAGTTCTTGTATAGTAGTATCATTGGCCTCAGTAATTTGCGTAAATCCCCCGCCAACGTAATCCGTAGCCGTTCCGGTTGTGGTATCGCATTCCTGGATTTTGACATCTACCGTGCCGCCTGTTCCATTATTCACAGGGATTAACTGAACAACCGCAGTACGACCTAATACTTCTACCCACTCTCCAATGATCATATACCCGCCATTGTAAGTTGTGGCAAAAGTGGGATAGGCTGTACCTTGATCGGCTAACTTACCTGCGGTGCCTGTTACACCTACGATTTCTCCAAGAGTGAAAGAGCCGGATCGAGACTTCACAAGGTATGTTTTAGTGGTGATAGCAGATACGACAATGCAGGTTTCGAAACTGGTCTGGCCGGTAATCGTATCTCCTGCTACCCATGCTGTTACTGGTGCCACATCTAATGTCATTAGTTCATAAGTGATAGGGTAAGATGCGGCAGGAATGCAAGAATGCGGAGTCATGTTAGATGCCATAGTTCCACTATCCAGACCGAGATGTGTCTTTAGCTCCGAAAGTGTGATTGGTTCGATTGTAGGGGGTGCATATTGAGTAACGATCATAATTTACCTAACCTGTGTGACTAGTTTGTTTTACTGCTTTGTAATCGAATGTTGATATTATTAATCACAGCATTCCATGCATTATATCCCATTATTAATCCGACAATCGTACCGAATATAGCTCCAAATAATAGTCCAATGAGCAGTAAGATACTCAGTAAGATTGCTGCAAAAATAACGATGAATGTGACTTTAGCTATTTCCATTTTACCAACACATCCTATCTTACAAATTCCAAGCTCAAAGTCCAATTAGCACCTGCCGTTGCCTGATTTGCTACTCCTACTGTAATCTGGCTCTTAACAGGCGGGTAACGGTAACTCGACATGAATGTAGAGTACGGAAGGGTGTCTTGTGTAGCTGTCGCATGAATCAGGTTCACTCCTTTCGCGCCCAACACATCCTGCCCATCCATGTTTACCGTCACATCGGCTGCATCGGGGGCTGTACCACCTGCGGTGGGCTTTGCTACCACCCTGTAGAAGTAGTGAGTTCCCTGAATTAAAGCCATTGCCTCGGCTGATAAAGTTTGCGTTGGAATTGTACCCGGAGTAGCACCCGCAGCATCCCCCGTACAAGTCAGATCAATGTACACATGACCACCTGTATAGGACTCTCTAGTTTCGACACAAGAACCGGCTCCTAAGCAAATCACAGGAAGGCAAAAGACAATCCCAAGAATTAGTATAAATATTTTCTTCATTTTATCCCCGGTGAAGGCGGACTGTACGTGACGACCAGTCGCGCCCGTTGAAGTTAATGTAAATTATTTATCTCAAACTAGCTGCGTACCACCAATCAATTGACAAAGTATTGATCGCCCCTGAACCGCATTTTGTTGCAAATCCAGGCACCATATAAAGATTGAGAGGGAAATTTGTTGAAGCTGAAGTTGTGGTTGTGGCATCTGCGACGCCATTGATATAAAATGTTACTGTGCCACTTACAGACTTCATTCCAAGCTTGACCCATCCAGTAGAAGCAGTAGCGGCTGTAGCATTCAAGGCAACTCTAGCTCCCGCCGCTTTAACTTGGATGGTCTGCCAGATTGCTGCTGCATCAGTAGCCTGTATTACTTGAAAACCAAGAAGTCCCTGAACTTTTAAAGCCATTGTATTATCGGTCATAAAGTCAGTACCCATTGTTACTTGGTCGTCAACAAGTCCGACAAATACGCCCTGCGCTGTAGTAATTTGATTTACTTTTACTCTTGTTTCAAACCACCAATTTGTTGCAGCATCAGCCTTTAAGACACCAACTCCGGTATTCAGGTTCACATTGCATTCATCATTGTCCGTGCCGGGGGCCGTCAACAAAGCGACTCCGTTGGGATCGGACGCTACATGAGTAAAAGTTCCGTTCGTACCGGCAAGAGTGTAATTTTTAGCAGTGGTGAAGCTCTCTCCATTGGCAAGCGTGAAGTCATCACCGACAAAATGGCCGAGCGTAGGGTCAAGAAGCATCTGTAATCTAGGGCAATCATCCCATATAAGCGGAGATAAGCCCGCTCCCGCCGCTGTCGAATCTTCGCTGGTAATTAACCCACCACTTTCAAGAACTATTTTGCCACCATTGGCTACATGAAATTCCTCACCGCCATTTTTCCGATAAATCTTTGGTTGATATGTTGAATCACTCATTCTTAAATCCTCCTTATCTCCTGTGGTTGCCCAAGACGGGGCCGGAGTCTCAACCCCGCCTCAGTATCCATTTAAGGACAGGTTGTTATGCTACAGGTGCTACTTCAGGATTGCCTTTAATAAGCTCAATTGCCATCAGGGTCGTGTTAGAACCAGTTGTGGTTTCGGTATATGTAAGCTCTAAATATCTCTTGCCGCCAACATAACCGATCTTGTAAAGCGTATTGTCTTCATCAGTCGAATCGACGACCAAGACAGTGCCATCAGTAACAGTCAGGTCAAGCATGTCTGCTGTTTCTACATTAGTATAAGTTATTCCATCCGGCGAATCCTTCAGAGTAAACGTCCAGTAATTAGTTGTCGATAAACCAGTACCGGAATCAGCGCCGAGGTGAATCAGGATACAAGCAGAATTAAATCCTTTGAGATCGATATCTGTAATGCTCCCTGTTGCTGTTACTGAAACCGGAGCCAGTAAGGAAACAACTTCTATGTTATTGTAAAGGTCTTTCATATATTCCTCCTTAAAAACTGTAAAATGGGGCTATATTTCAAGCCCCGTGTTTATTTAATGGTTATGGTTGTTTGTTAGCTAGCTGCGATTTTCAACGCCTTAATCGCCTCGAACATTACGATTCCACCCCCTACTCGCTTAGTGCAATAAAAGAGCACATTACCTTTAGAGCTAAACGGATCGCGGAGAATGCGAACACCCGCACGATCAACAATCAAATAAGCTCTCTTGAAATTGCCGAAGAACAAGGGATAAGTACCTGCACCGATACTGGCTACGTTGTCATCGTATTCGCAAGGTTTACCCAAGAGTGAATCCGGTTTGCCCTGCTCCAATCCCGCTCTCCAGATGTAATCACCGTTGCCGTTTTTCAGAGTGCGGATGGTTTCGCAAGTCGTATCGTTCATTAGGAAACTTGCACCATTACGATAAACCGGCTTCAATGAATGAACCAGAGATACGAGCTTGTCAGCGTTATTCAACAAGGAAGCATGTCCGCCAGCAATGTAACCAACTTTGCCGAACTCATAAGAAGCATTGGCAATAAAAGGATAACCGGCAATTCCGTGAGGCTTGGCTACGCCGTCTCCGGTGATAAAGGACGCTCCTTCTTCCTCGTTGAATTCAATAGAAACTTCATCAGCCAACCACTGACCGATGTCGAGGTAACTATCATCAAGCTCGATCTGAGTACAACCCGGTTCAGCGTAGATTTCTTTGGTGTTAATTGCAATCTGCTTCAGAACAGGAGTATTGGTTTCATTACGTGATTCTTTCTCGGCAACCCATCCCGAAGAAGTTCCACCGGCATTAATGATCTTCTTGTATTCTGACGTTCCGATAGTACGAACAGTTGCCAGTCTACGCATAACCGAGATAGTTCCGGCAACGCGATCTATCGTTCTGTCAAATTCAGGCGGGGTTATAATATATCCACCATCAGGATCAGACAAAGTAGACAATCCGGCTTTTACCTGAAGCTCTTTGACAGCCTGAAGTTCGTTATCGCCGCCTTTACGGAACCATTTCTCGAAAGCAGCTTTGTACTCATCCTTTACTTTGTCGATTTCGGATTTTCCGCCACCCTGGAATTCACTCCGTGCCACTTTTGTTTCCAAGTCCTCAAGCTGCCGTTTCATCGCGCTGAGGTCGGTGATGTCTTTATTGATTTTTTCAACCTGGGCTACAACTTCAGCCGGTGCATAACCTTTTTCAGTAATAGCTTTAATTGCTTCCTGATCTTTTTCGTGCAGAGCGTGAACAGTCTTGCCAAGCTCCTCTATCGTCTTGCGTAATGCTTCCATTTGTACTCCTCCTATTGATAAACCATAATGTTAAATTTAGTGTTAATATTGCTTTAATCTTGAAGTTAGCTTCTCGATTTCAGCTTTCAGTTCGTTTATTCCCGCTTGTTTTGCGGCTTCTTTGATATCTTGAGTTTCCAGCTTCTTACATCCCGCAAGTATAGCTTTTGCTCTGTTTTGAGGAACGCCCACATCCCGTAAGGCTTTCTCTATTTCACGTTCAGTTGGTTCTTGTTTCTCATCCTTATACTCATTTGGAAGATTGTTGAAAATGGATAAGTCGAAGGAAGCTTTCGATCCTTTACCAGCTTCTAAAATAGTATCAATAAAACCTTTCTCTTTCATTATCTTTGCCGTCATCCAAGTTTCAGCCTTGAGCATGTCTTTTAATTCACGCTTTCCAACATTAGTATTGTCAGCATACATATCAATCATCTGCTCACTAATCTGCTGGAGGACATCGGCTATTTCTCTTAATTCGTACTGGTTACCCCACATTCCGGCCATAGGTTCGTGAATCATCATCATCGTATTCTTATATGCTTGCTTTTTAGCCCCCGCCATTGCTATATAAGAGGCAGCAGAGGCAGCAAGTGATTCAATTCTAGTGATAGGCTTAGACGGATGATCTTTTATCGCATTGTAAATGGCATTAGCATCAAAAACATCCCCGCCCGGAGAATTGATCCTAATTGTAATCTTGTTTTGTTTTAAGCTCGATAACATTCGGACGAATTCATTAGCTTCGTTGTACGGCCACCCAATATAGTCATATAACAGAACATCTACCGCATCTTCTGATTCTGATATGTTATCAATCTTATACCAATCGGGCTTATCAAGTGGCTTGTTGTATATACTTGCGATAAACTTCGCATTCCTTTCATTCCGATATTTAAGATTTATCATTTACTGACTCCTTTCTCCGTTGCCGGGGAGTTGTTATTTTAGGTACTGGATGTGTTTGTAGATGTATTCGGATTTTCGTAAACATCTCCACCTTCACGCGGGTTCCAATCCTCCAGCGCACGGGCTTCGTTTGAACTCATAAACTTATTGGTAATACCAACAGCGTAAGCTCCAAATCTCTCGACTATATTCCCTCGTAGCAAAGCATTGAGATTGAATTTTGCATAATAGCGATCTTGCTCAATAGAAGTTAAGCAATCCCTGTCTGCCGCCGATTCAAAGTTTACGAAGATAGGAGCAAGTGTCATGTCAACGAATGTACGCTTAAACTCGGTAGCGCTGGCATATGTAGTTGGATTATCGCCAGCCTGCACCAGCATAAGAGGAACGCCGAACATGCCGCAAATTTGAGCTTCATTAAACTTCCCTAACTCTAAAAACTGAGCGTCTACAAGGCGAATTTGAGGAAAATCAACACCCATATCCTCATCTACCAACATCGTCTCCCAAGAATTGCCAAGCCCTGCGTACTTACGCCGTAAAGCTTCCATTTTGTTAGCATGAGTAATAGGATCAAGCACCATCTTGTGCTTAAAGATAACTCCTGGGTGCATTCCCTTGCCAAAGAACTGAGAAAGGAATTTCTGGCTTGCTATTCCTAATCCAATAGCTTCGCGGGCATACTGTTCGATCATATTAATGCCTGTATAACCGTTAACAGACATGCCTCTCAGGTGAAATATTTCCGATTGGGGATATTCTTTAATAATCCCATTAGTGGTCAATATTTTATAAGTTAATGAATAATCTGGATTCTGGACAACTTCTTGAACTTTGTCGGGAGGTATGGGGATAAGTTCTCTAACTTCACCACGTACTTTCACCTTATAAGCGTAAAAATTGCCCCGCAGAGCTACGCAAACTATAGCTAATCCCCAGAACTCCGGCGCAGTCATCCATGAGTTAGGCCGCTTACCTAATACTCTATAAAGGTAATGGTCCTTTGCTTTATTTTTAATCCCGTTAACCTCTTCCATAAGCTGACATGGGGTTTGGGATACGCAATTGTAAAGAACCTTAACGCAGTTGTGAACAGTAATTAATCGCATTGCGGTATCGGAATTAACTGATACGCCGGAAGAAGTTGAACCTCCTCCAAACTGTTCACGTAATAATCTTTCCATCTCGGAGCTAATTGCCATCGGTCTGATTACTGGTGACAAAAACCCCATTATATTCTACCTCCAAAAGCGTATCCAACAATGCCAATGAGCAAGAGTATCCCGCCGCAAATAGAAAAGCACAATGCAGGAGAGTAGATATGTAGCCCGTAGCCCATCATCGACAATCCACCAAACACAAAGACATCCCGCCTGTCAAAAGACGCAATAAGTCTCCAGATCATAGACAATAGAGAAAAGAAGGTAGATGAGATTGCTCTAATTACACTCACATAAATCCCCACGGTTAATTAAACGCAAAAATCCATAACTAAAAATGTTAGAACTAGATGATACTATTATGGATACATTTATAAATTAATACAACAAGAATGTAGTAATAATAATATATAGTTAGACGATCTATGGGCATCTATGACGATATATGCTGATCTATGGCGGGTGTATGAATAGTTAAGTTATGTTGGGTACAGTTTTACCGCTCAACCTAAAGTCTATAATAGATTGCCGGGGGATTCTGACTGTTCCGGCTAGTTTTTCAGCAGGGAGCTTTTTCTTCCTGATCCATTCCCGAATTGTACGGTCATTGACATCAAAGTATTTAGCTGCTTCATCGACACGTAAGAGCTTCTTATCGGGAAGATCGGTTAGGATTGTAAGGTCGGTGGTGGATGCTGGTGTGGATGTGGGTATGTTGGACATTATTTATTCTCCTCTTCTAATTCTTTTCTACATTGCATAATTGCGTTTTCAACTTCTTCTTCATCGAAAGCTTGTTCAAATATCTGTTGGATCATGTGCAGCATTTCGTGGACTACTGTCTCAGCGAAGAACTCTTTATAAGTCCAACACAAATCTTCTTCCTTAACCATTGAGCCAAACATAGCATTAAAATTTACAACAATACGGGGTTCATCTCGCTTGGACTTGTCAAAGTAATTCACGAATCCGGCAAAAGCGGGAATGTTATTGTCTGCTGCGATGGTTATTTTAAGATCGATGTTTTTTAATTTACTTTTCTCTATCATGCTATTATCCTTTCTTGTATTTCAAAAACTCATACGGTCAATCATCTGTTCCACAGTTAACCCGGTATCGGCGGATATCATCACTTCTTTTTTGTCCCTACTCTTCAATCCTTCAGCCATTGCCAATGCCACTACACCATCTATTCTAAACCTGGTCTTGCTCTTATCGATCTTCTTATTGCCTGCCGCATCGCTAATTATCATGGCATTTGATACATTCCATGTTAAGCAAGGATGACCGTCATGCACCAGCTTTCTTTCTAAGACTGCTACTTCCAATGCTTCAACTGCCTGAGTCATGGAAGCGTACCCTTGCCCCCACGGAACAAGCCTTATAGCCCCATACCTGGCATTATCTTTGCCATCCACATAGCAATCCAACCCGATTGCCGACATCGCATTCATAAGGTCATCTATTCTATAGCGGTCAAACGCCATTCCTAGAATTGTGTATGTTTTATTAATCTCAGCAAGTTCTTGTGCTATGTAGGAATACTGGATTGCCCTACCGGGAGTTGTTTTGATAAAACCTTGCTTCTCCCACACCGAATAGGGAACTCGATCTCTCTTTTCGTGCTCTAGTAATGTCTCCTTTGGCTTCCAGAACCATGACTTTACTTTATCCGATTCACCATTCGACACCCCCATGAGAGAGGTCAAGTCTGTTTTGCCGGATAAATCTAATCCAAGGTACATTTCTTCACGTTCTGTATATTCAGCATCGCCCTTACACTCTTCCCATTCAGCGCGGGGAATAAAAGGAGATTGAGCGTCTACCCGCTGGTTAAGATATAGGTTTCTAAAAGCAGCTTCAAATGTAGGCATCCTCTTGGCTCGTTGCGCTGCTGTCCGCATTTCATCTAGTGATCTAAAATCTCCGAGAGCAGGGTTGGCAAGTTCCCATAATTTTTCGTCATCAAATATATCCTCCGCATCATCCGGCACTGCATATAAATGGCAGACTGTAGTGGGATCGTTGCCGCTTAACCCATCATCGATAATCTGAGACAAGATATGCTGCGGATCGTTGCTTTGGGTGCTGATTACAATAAACAGTGGCTCTTCCCGTGCTGCCATAGAAGTGTCAAGGGCATCGTACAAATCCCTGTTCTTAGCCTGAGCTAGTTCATCGTAGATAACCACGCTTGGGTTTAACCCCATCTTAGTTCCAGCTTCAGCAGAAAGAGCGCGATAGAATGAACCATTTGCTACACAGTACATTGTTTTCGTGGAATCTACGACTTTGATAATTTCCGAAAGCTCTTGATCAGCCCTGACTATTTGAGCGGCATATTTAAATGTTAGTGCAGCTTGCTCTCGTTCTGTTGCCGCAGAATAACACTCCCCATTTTCAATTGCTTCTGGGCCGATAAGATGGGTAAGGGCAAGTGCTGCAATTAGAGCTGTTTTGCCATTTTTCCTCCCTATACTTAATATAGCCCTCCGAACTATACGCCTATTGCATTCGTTTGTTGGCCCATAAATATCTCTAATGAAATTCTTTTGAAATAAGGTAAGTTTGAACGGTTTCCCAGACCCCTTGCCGGAAGGAACAATTAAAGTTTCGATAAACTTAATAATCTTCTGAACGCGGATAGTATCTTTAGTTTGCGCGATATCTTTAGCCATTCTTACCCCACGGATGATTGCTGTCCAGGGGATAACCATCTACTCCACATGCCTGACTGTATCCATGCTTCTCCTGCATCTGTATTATGGAGTCGTGACAGTCTTTGCAGACTGATTCCAGATTATCTTTATCAAAAAACAGTTTCCTATTGCCCTTGTGAGCTATTTTATGATGGACAGGAGATGATACGGTTAACAAAGTTTCTTTTCCCATCCGCAAACATTGCTGGCAAAGGTATAAGTCCCGATCTAAAACTGCCAATCTAGTATTTCTCCATTGTTTAGAACCGTATAATTTTGGGTATTTCTCGAATCCTGTAGGCATTTAGGCGATTAGCTCCTTATTACTCCTTGCTATTCCTTCCCATTAATTAATCCGGCGAATTTACTCTTAGGTTTAGGCGCTCCAGGATTATTCTTTAATTTATCGGTTCTTATTCCTAAGTCTGCTTTTAAAGTCCTGATTGTAGCAGCATAGTTTCTGGATAGCTTGGAATAGGTGCTTTCAACCAGGTCGATTACTTCTCCGTGGTAGTTTTTCTTCTCTTGGACCAAGGATGTAATGTTGTCAGCCAGAAAATCTAACAGGGAATCAAGCGCCAATTCAAATTTACAAAGGCGAACGAGATCGGAGTAATTCAGGTTGGTGAGTTTTCGGTTCTTAACCATATAAGGAACGTATCTATTCCAGTATCTAATTTGCTTGTCGCTAAGTTCGGAAGGCGGAGTAGTGTCTATAATTGCTTCAATTTCTGGATCAGTGCCGAGTTCTCTCTTTCCTGGATTGCCGGATAATCTTTTTTCTTCTTCTGATTTCTTTAGTCTGCCCATTTTTTAATAAATACCTTTTATTTTGCGAAATCCAACGTTCGAG